>Ga0316224_1000140_pt1 | contig 116298 bp, 113 predicted proteins | sample TBH18013metaG_FD_206254 | JGI IMG/M metagenome (GOLD analysis project Ga0316224, IMG submission 206254) | Freshwater microbial communities from Trout Bog Lake, Wisconsin, USA - TBH18013 | ecosystem: Environmental > Aquatic > Freshwater > Lake > Hypolimnion/Profundal zone | place: USA...
TCGATTCATTTTCGCCCTCGCCGGGCGGGCGCTTCCGCGCCCTTGGCCGCCGCCTCAATGGCGGCAATCGCGGGATGACTCTGCTTAATTTCATCCCGCCCTAGGATTCGCCGTTGAAACCGGCCGCTGCCATAGCCGTATGCTTCAGCAGAAACGCCACCGTCATCGGTCCGATGGCGCCGGTCGGACGGTTGATGGCCTTCGCCACTTTGACGGCGCTGGCCAAATCCACGTCACCGGTGGGGCGGCCTTCAACCAGCGTGGCGCCCAGGTCGAGCACGGCGCAGCCGGGCTTCAGCCACGAACCCGGGATGAAATTGGGACGGCCGGTGGCCGTCGCGAGCAAATCCGCCTGACCGACCAGACACTCAAGCCCGGATGTGCCGGAATGGGCCATGGTGACGGTGCAGCCCTCGCGCAGCAACAGTAAAGCCAACGGTTTGCCCAATGTCGCGGATCGCCCCAGTACGACGGCGCGAAGACCGGACAGCGTCTCCACATGGCGTTTCAGCAGCGCAACGCCTCCCAAGGCCGCACACGGGACAAATCCCGGCTCGCTCAGAACAAGGCGTCCCAGATTGATGGGATGATAGCCGTCCACGTCCTTGGCGGGGGCGATGCTGGAATAAACGGCGGACGCGTCGACGCCGCCGGGCAGAGGAGCCTGCACGAAGATGCCGTGAATGTCCGGCTTCGCATTCAGGCGGCGGATAAGCGAGGTGATGGCGTCCTGGCCGACGGAGGGGGCAAGACGGAAGATCGTGGCATCGATTCCCAGGTCTCCGGCCCGCTTGGCTTTCAAAGCCAGCATGCGTTCCGCATAGGAATCTCCGCCAGCCAAGATCAACGCCAGACCGGGGACGGTCCCGCGTCGTCTCAACCGAGCGCATAGCTCGGCGGTATCCGCGATGATTTTACCGGTCGCCGGGGCGGCGTCCATGATTGCAGCGTCGGTCATGACAAAAGGATAGACGCAGTGGACCCAAATACCTATGTTGTTTCTCGCTTAAGTCATGAACCCGCTTGCATTCCTTCTCGCTCTGATCCTGGTGCTCGCTCCGGCCCTCGCCGAAGCAGACAAGCTTGCCCAGATTCCGGTGTTGCCGGCAGCGTCCGGCCCCCATCCCGATCTTGACGCGCTGTTGCAACGGTTCTGGCGAGATTATTACAAGGCGGACGGAAGCCTGGGTTTCGACATGTCCCAGGTCCGGGTGGGGCGCGTCGCCTTGACCGACGACGATAACGACGAATTGATTTTGATGATCGCCAGTCAGGCATGGAGAACCGATGCGGGTTATCCGTTCGTGATCGCCACCTGGATCGACAAGGAATGGGTTGCCGTCGGCTGGGGGTGGGGCGACGAGGACGGCATTTTCAGTCTGACCGAAACCCGGCGCGGCTGGCACAGCGTTGAAACCGGTACTTACGTCATGCGCTGGAACGGCACCGAATACGAACGCGAGACTAAAAGTACCGCACCACCCGTCCCAGCAAACTGAACGACGACGGAACGCTGCCCCATTCGCTGGTTTGACCGCCCAACGAGGCTGCCGCTCGCAACCCGAGGATGGTGACGGGATTCAGGTAATAGTCTTGCTCGATCTGGGCGTAAGAGCCGCCGTCGGTTGGATTGACCATGGCGAAGCCGGACAATTCCATGTCCTTGACCGGGAAATCCGGCCAATCGGCGCGCAGGAAAATTTGATGGATGGACATGGTCTCGACCGCGTCCTGGGCGTAAAGGCGCATTTGCCATAGGGGGGCGTCCAGTCGCGGAACGGCTTTTCCAGTGGCGAACCAGGCGCGCCATTGATCCGGGCTTAACCCAAGCTGGTTGTAATGGCCCTCGACCGTCACGGTCAGTTTGCTGTCAAAGCTTAGCGAGGCGCCCACAACGGCCTGGGAACGGAAGTTTTGGGTCGGGTCGTGATCGATCGGAGCGGTCATGGCCGTTGGAAACGCGCCGGTGCGCATGCCCTCACGAAGAGCTTGGCCGATCAGGTCGGGCCGCCGTCCTCCGGCCCATTCCGACCAGATCACCATGCGGCTGCCAAGACCAAAGGTCAGGTTGGAGCCGAAGACCGGCGAATTTCCCTGCTCGTCGAAAATCAGGAATTCCGGCGAGAAATCGTCGGCGACCCGGGTGCTGCCCTTCAACAGAAAGCGATTGGTGCGGTTGGTCCGGTCCAGTCCGGTGTTGAACACAGTGTCTTGCAAGGCTCCTGTCTCGTTAACCAAGGCGGGGGCGGCCAGCACGGTAACCGACCCGCCGTCCCAGACCGTTTGCACCCTGGCCATGACCGTTCCCAACCGCGCGTCGCGAAGGGCCGCCGGGTCGGAGTTCTGAGTGACCAGTACCGCTTGCCGCTTGAAGAAGTCGGTGGGATTGAAGCCCGTGGAAACGCCTTCCTTGTCGTTGATGCGGCCCGCATCCACGAACCAGCCGTCGGCGGGATTGACGTCGACATAGCCTTCGCGCCAGGAATTGCGCAGTTGGTGGGTGGAAGGGGCGTTGTCGTCCCGGTAGGTTTGATCAAGCCGGTCGGACGCAATCACATGCACGGTATCGACGGGCCGCCAGTCGACGCGCAGGTCGGCGCTGCTCCATCCGCTCCACCGCGAACGGTCCACATAGCCCGAAGGAATGGGGACGGCCTTGACGTCGCGCCACAGCGTACTTTGCGGGGCAAGTTCTATAAAAGCCTTGGCGCTTAGGGCATGGTCGGTGCCCCGGACGGGCGGCGCTTCCTTGACGTCATCGAGAACCGCATCCGGGATTTGGTCCAGTTCCTGGGCGACGGCGGCTTGGACGCAGGCGAAAGCCGTCAACAACAACGCCGTCAACGCCGGGGCCAAGCGCATGTCAGTCGCCTTGAAAACGGGGCAGGAAGTCGCGCTGGAACCAGCTTTCGGGTATATCGCGCCAGCCATAGTCGGAAAACTGCATTTTGGTGACCAGATTGGGATCGATGCCGTCGATGATGATGGTCTCGGTGGGCCGGACTTGCCCCAGTTGTTCTTCCCAGCGCCGGTAGAAGGCGGTTTTCAGCAACCGCCCGCTGTCGGAATAGAACTTGCCTTTGATGGGGTGGTTGTCGTGTTTGTCCACCCAAAGCTCGATGCGGGCATAGGTCACGTCCTCGCTAGAGGCGTTAAGGTCCAAGTGATAACAGTCGCGGGGCTGGCGGTCGCCGTCGGTCACGGTTTCCTCTCCCGCCAGGGCCGCGGTGTAGTCGCGGCTCAGATTGACGGTGACCACGTCGCCGTTGGAGGCTTGTCCCAGCAGGCGCTGCTGGGGACTAAGGCGGACGCTGGCCTTCGAGGCGGGATCGTAGAACCACAGCGTGTTGCCTTCCTTCAGCATCAATTTCTCGCGGTCGCGTTCGGGTTCCAGGAAGCGGACCAGCGAGCGGTACTGACCGCCCTTGAGTTCGGTCTTCGAATACACCTTCAGAACCATGCGGTCGGCGGGCTTGCCGCTTCGGTACTCGGTCAGGGTGGTGATCAGGCCGAACGGTTTGTCGGGGTTCCGGATCGCATCGGACGCGGCCAGGATTTCCTGGGCGCTGGGTTCGGCACGGACCGGCCCCGATAAGACGAGCAGGCCAAGAAGAAGGATCGATAGGTTGCGCATGGCTACACTTGATGCAAGGCGTTGACCACCGTCAGCTTGGCTGCGCGGTTGGCGGGGAAAAAGGCGGATAGGGTGGCGATGATTACCAGCAAGATCCATGTTCCGACGATTAATCGGGGATTGGCCAGCACGTCGACCATCAATGGAATGCGTTCCACATTGTTGGGTGGCAGCCAAGTCAGATTGCTGTGGTTGACGGCGGTGGCCAGGATCAACGCCATGATCACGCCCAGGGTCGCGCCGACCATGCCGAGCAGCGCGCCTTCGACCAGGAACAAAAGGCGGATGGCGTTGCGGCGCAGTCCCAGGGCGCGCAAGGTGCCGATCTCGACGGTACGTTCCATGACCACCATGCTCATGGTGTTGATGACGGTGAACAGGACGATGGCTCCCATCAGCACCGCCAGAAAGGCGAAGATGGAACGGAACATGCCGATGGCCTGATCGTAGAACGGCGTAAGGTCGTGGAAGGTGCGGACTTCCAAACCCCATCCTTTTTCTTGAAAGATTTGGTTCAGCCGGTCGACGGCGTTCGAAAGCGTTAGGGTGTCGTTGAGCTGTACCACCACCGAGGTGGCCTGCTTGGTTCCCCGGCCGTAGATCAGCTTTTGCGCCAAGGCCAGCGGCATGCCGACATAGATTTCGTCGATTTCCTTAAATCCCTGATTCTGGGCCTTGATCACATTCAAGGTAACGATGTTGGGGGCGCCCTGCGCCGTCGCCGCCAGCAGATCGATTTTCGGATGGCCTTTGTCTTGCGTTTGGGAAGCTGCGCCGTGCGTTTCGGCATTGGCCAATGCCTGGATGTCGGAATCCACCGATGCCGTCGTTTCCGCTTTTTGCGGCGGTTGCGGGCAATCCTTCACCTCAAGCGGTCCGCATAAGTGCAGAACGCGGGCAAGGCCCTCGCCGACCACGCCCGTTTCCATCTGGTCGTCTTCCAGGTAGATCGGGTGAGCGGGAAACTTCATTCCGTAATGGTTCCATGTGCTCATTCTTTTGCGGTCCGATGGCACCACGCCGACGCCCAGGAACGTGCGCGAGACTCCGTCGGTAAAGTTTCCGGCGACGCCAAACAAGGTCAATTGCGGCGTGGCCACGGCGATCAGCGGACCCATTTGCGGATCGTCGGTGATGGTTTTGACCACCTCATCGTAATTGGCGATGCCGTATGAGGCCGGATCGCCCGCCCCGAAGTGGAAATAGCCCTGTTTGAAGATCTGCAAATGTCCGCCGCTGAGCACCAGTCCGGTTTCCAGTCCATGGAAAATTTGCGAGACGAATCCCCCGAACATCAATACGGCGATCCCGCCGGTGGCGACCGACAGCAAGGTAATCGACGACCGTCTGGCATTGCGGAACAGATTGCGGAAGGCGATCGAAACGGTGTGAGCTAGGTTCATGACGCCACCTTTATATCAATGATTTCGCCGTCTCTGATCGACACGGTATCGTCGGCCCATTCCATCAATTGCGGATCGTGGCTGGAAAAGACGAACGAGGTGTGCAGATCCTCCTGCATGCGGCGCATCAAGGCGATGATCGCCGCTCCGGTGCGGGTGTCGAGATTGGCGGTGGGTTCGTCGGCCAGCACCAGTTCCGGCTCCTTGATCAAGGAACGCGCGATGGCGACCCGCTGCCGCTGCCCGCCGGAAAGCTGGTTGGGGCGATGGCGGGCTTTGTCCGACAACTCGACGGCGGCCAGCATGGTCTCGGTGCGCTCCTTGCGCTCCTTCGCCGGAACCCCGGTCAGCAGCAGCGGATATTCCACGTTCTCATAGGCGGAAAGGACCGGAATCAGGCTGAAATTCTGGAAGATGAAACCGATTTTAAGCGCCCGGAAGTCGGACAGCGCGTTGTCGGACAGAAGGGCGATGTCCTGTCCGCAGACCTCGACCGCCCCTGCATTGGGCGTATCGATACAGCCCAGCAAATTCAGCAAGGTGGTTTTGCCGCTGCCGGACGGCCCCACGATCACGGTGAATTTCCTGCGTCTGATGGAAAGAGAGATGGACTTAAGGCCGATCACATCGACATCGCCCAGGCGATAGATTTTGTCGACACCGGTAAGGCGGGCGACCGGAAGTGCATCCGTATTCTCGGCCATTTGCTTCCCCTTTGATTTTCTGCGTACCATCTGGTACGGTTATAGCGTACCAACGGGTACGCCGACAAGATGATTTTTGAACGACGGGATTTTTGACGAATGGAAAGCGAGAAGCTCCGTGCCTTTTTTGAAACGATTACCGATCGCCGCTGCGAGGTGCTGGGCGCGGCGTTCGAGGTTTTTCAAGAAAAAGGATTTGCCGGGGCGACCATGCTGGCCATCGCCAAACGGGCCAAGGCGTCCAAGGAAACGCTTTATTCCTGGTTCGGCAGCAAGGCGGTTTTGTTCGAGGCTCTGATCCTTATGCGCATGAAGCGTTTGGCCGAAAGCCAAGTTGGACCGGAGGGTTCGCCTGATCTATCTCCGATCGAAGGGCTTCGTCTGTTTTCACGTCATTTTCTGACCATGATTGTTATGCCTTCGACGGTAACGGTGCAACGGATTGCCATCGGCGAAGTCAATTCCAATCCGCAATTGGGCCGGATTCTGGTGGAATCCGGGCAGAATGCAACCCATCGGATCACCATCGAGTGGCTGGAACGGTTAAGGCTGAGCAACGTCTTGGCCTACCGCGATGCCGAGGAAGTTTGCGAAACCTATTTGTCCATTCTAATGGGCAGTTGGAATTTCGCCATGCTGCTGGGGCAAATGCCTCCCCCCCCGCCCGAGGCCATCGACGCCAGAGTCGATCATGCCCTTGCCGTGTTGTTGAAGGTGTGGGGCGCTTAAGCCGCGTCCAGGGTGTCGCTGGTCAGCAGGGTGGAGGCGGGGGCCATGTTCAGGTTATCGACGATGGGGCCGTACTGAGCTGGCGAGTCAAGATTGGCGCCCTCGGCGTCGTTGACGAACTGCGTTTCCGGGTCGTCCGGCTCCGGTCGATCGGTGTTGAAGCCGGTCAGCAGCGATCCGTTCAGCGAGCCGTCGGCGGGCAGGATGCCGTCCAGGTTTCCCGACGCGCCACCGACCGGACAGGACGGACCCGGCGACGCGGCGGCGGCGCTCGCCGGCAACGTCAAGTCGTAGGCGGGATTGGGCGACCGGTTGGGATCGCCACCGTTCTGGAACGCCGCGTTGTTGGAGGACGTCGACCATAAATTGTTGGTGCTGCCCGGCGCGCTAAAGGCTCCGTTGGCCAAAGTGTCGGCATCGGGATGGCCCATGCCGTTCAGGGCCGTGTACCACACCGAGTTGGAATTGAGCGTGTCGCGGCCGTCGAGGAGGGACGCGCCGTTGTACAGCGTGCCTTTGTTGTCCAGGGCCCCGGCGGCGGAATTGAAGCCGGACTGGAACTTGTCGGCCATGTCGTCCTGGGTGCCCGAGAATACCGGCTGGGCCTGGGTGATTGAGGTGTCTTTGTTATAATCATTTCCTCCAAACGTTCGCGCCTGAAGGTAATTGCCGTCATCCGCGCCCAACATGGCGAAGTGATCGCTGGGCTTGCCGTGTATTTCACCCTGCACCTCGCCCCGCGGATTCACCAGGGCCAGATAGTTGTGCGACGCGCCTAACCCTCCGCCCACTTGGCCTGAGTACGGCAGATTGCGTTGCACCGACCAAATGCTCCACTGGCCGCAATTGGACGCGGGCGGGGTGAAATCGTCGCCGCCGGATGCGTTGGGTTTGGTGTAGTTCATAAGGGTCTCCTTTTCGATCGGTTAGGGCAAGCAGCGGGCCGGGACCGCGACGAGAAATTCAGCGGGCGGATCGGCGGGTCTTGGCATATAGACGGAATTGCCGAGAACGGGCTGGAATCCGTATCGTTCGCAGGCATGGATGCAGGCTTCGGAAAACGCGATGTCTTTTGAAGACGATTCCATCCAATACTCCCTGCTATAGCAGAACAATTCCTCGCCGGTTTGCGGGTGACGCATCAGGACGGTTTCCCGTGTCGTACAACCGCCGACGGCGGCGCTTAAGGTTAGCGCCGCCAGCGCGGCGGTAATTCCAGGGTGATGGCGCGCCTTGGTCATCGTTCTTTCCTCCGTCATGGCAAGCAGCGGGCCGGGACCGCGACTAGGAATTCAGCGGGCGGATCGGCGGGTTTTGGCGTATAGACCGAATGGCTTCGCACGGGCTGGAATCCGTACCGTTCGCAGGCATGGATGCAGGCTTCGGAAAACGCGATGTCTTTAGAAGACGATTCGACGTAGTACTCCCTGGTGTAGCAGAACAATTCCTCGCCGGTTTGCGGGTGACGCATTAGGGTGGATTCCCGTGTTGTACAACCGCCGACGGCGGCGCTTAAGGTTAGCGCCGCCAGCGCTGAGGCAATTCCAGGGTGATGGCGCGTCTTGGTCATCGTTCTTTCCTCCGTCATGGCAAGCAGCGGGCCGGTACCGCGTCGATGAATTTCGCGGGCGGATCGGCGGGTCTTGGCGTATAGACCGAATGGCTTCGCACGGGCTGAAATCCGTACCGTTCGCAGGCATGGATGCAGGCTTCAGCTATGTCCATGTCTTTTGAAGATGCCATCATTACGTGCGGTCCGCTGTAGCAGAACAATTCCTCGCCGGTTTGCGGGTGACGCATGGGATATTCGCTTCTGCTGGCGCACCCGCCGACGGCGGCGCTTAAGGTTAGCGCCGCCAGCGCGGCGGCAATTCCAGGGTGATGGCGCGCCTTGGTCATCGTTCTTTCCTCCGTCAGCCGTCCTAGCGACGTATCCGTGTCCAGGGTGGTTCCCGATTTTCAAATTCCTAAAGGCGCTCGCTGCCGACGCGCCACAGCAGGCGGATCAGTTCGGGGTGGCTGCCCAGGCGGCTTTCGGCCAGAAACGTTTTCAGCGACTTGCTGCCGTACCGGTTCAGCGTCTGGCGGGCGACGGATAGTCGTTGCCGCAGCAGCGGTCCGCCCAGCTCCGGATCGGTCTGGGTCCGGAAAATCCATTGCCGATGTACGCTTTTCACATGTTGGGGGGTGGGGGTTCTCATGGGAAGTTCTCCTGGGGTTGAATGGCGAAAGCAGCCTAATGCATGTATGATTATCGGTGTTACACCTCATATAGTAGAGATGGACGTGCCGGTCAAGCTAAAATTTTATAAATAGTAATTATATTTACGTATTACAGGACAGTTTCGCAACATGCGTGTGTTGCGAATATTTGTAAATTAAACGCAATCAATGCATTATGGGCATTACTTAATGTAATGCGGTCTGGCAATTGCGGTCGTGAGAAAGGGTGGGTGCGGCGGGTTTACGGACAGCCGCACTGGCCGCGCTGGCGCAGCAGATGATCGGCCAGGACGACGGCCAGCATGGCCTCGGCAACCGGCACGGCGCGTATGGCGACGCAAGGATCGTGTCGGCCTTTGGTGACGACTTCGACGGCGTTGCCGTGACGGTCGACGCTTTTGGTGGGGATAAGCAAAGAGCTGGTGGGCTTGACGGCTAAGCGGACGGTTATGTCCTGCCCGGTCGAGATGCCGCCCAGGATGCCGCCCGCATGGTTGGACAGGAAGGTTGGGCGGCCATCGGGGCCGGGGATCATTTGATCGGCGTTATCCTCGCCGTGCAGGCGGGCGCAGTCGAATCCTTCGCCGATTTCCACGCCTTTGACCGCGTTGATGCTCATCATCGCCTTGGCGATGTCCGCGTCCAGTTTGTCGTAGACCGGCGCGCCCAAACCAACCGGCACGTTGCTGGCCGTTACCTCGACCACGCCGCCCACCGACGAGCCGCGTTTGCGAATATCGTCCAACAAGGTTTCCCAGCGAGCCGCCGTGTCTTGATCGGGGCACCAGAACGGATTGGACGCGCACTGGTTCCAGTCCCAGCGACCGCGATCGACGGCGTCGCCGCCCATCTGCACCATGGCGGCGCGGAGGACGACGCCGCCCGGAACCAGCGTGTTCAACACCACCCTGGCGACGGCGCCCGCCGCCACGCGCATGGCTGTTTCCCTGGCTGACGATCGTCCGCCGCCGCGATAATCGCGAATGCCGTATTTTTGCTCGTACACCCAATCGGCATGGCCGGGACGGAACGTATCCTTGATCTCGCCGTAATCCTTGGAACGCTGATCGGTATTTTCGATGATAAGCCCGACAGGCGTGCCGGTGGTTTTGCCTTCGAAAACACCCGAGACGATCTTGATTTCGTCGGCTTCCTGGCGCTGGGTGGTGAATCGGTTTTGACCGGGACGGCGACGGTCAAGCCACGGTTGGATGTCGGACTCGCTTAACGGCAATAACGGAGGAACCCCATCGATGACGGCTCCGATGGACGGTCCGTGGCTTTCGCCCCATGTGGTGAACCGGAACAGGTGGCCGAAGCTGTTGCCGCTCACCGCGGTCAGTCCTTGGCGACGGTCAGATCGGGAGCGTCGGGATGCTTCATGCCGACCACATGATACCCGCAATCCACATGGTGGTTCTCGCCGCTGACGCCCGACGCCAGATCGGACAACAGATAAAGGCCCGCGCCGCCGATATCTTCCAAGGTGACGTTGCGGCGCATTGGGCTGTTGTATTGGTTCCATTTGAGAATGTAGCGGAAATCGCCGATTCCCGACGCGGCAAGGGTCTTGATCGGACCGGCGGACAGGGAATTGACCCGGATGTTCTGCCCGCCGAAATCGGCGGCCAGATAACGGACGCTGGCTTCCAACGCCGCCTTGGCCACGCCCATGACGTTGTAATGCGGCATCACCCGTTCGGCCCCCAGATAGGTCATGGTCAGCAGCGACCCGCCGTTGGGCATCATGGTCGCGGCTCGTCGCGCCACCGAGGTAAAGGAATAGACCGAGATGTGCATGGAGGTCAGGAAATTCTGCAAACTGGTGTCGGCGTAGTTGCCCCGCAATTCGTCCTTATCCGAATAGCCGATGGCGTGAACGACGAAATCCAAATCGGTCCATTGTTCTTTCAACGCGGCGAAAACGGCGTCGATCGACGCTTCGTCGCTTACGTCGCACTGAAGGACGATGGACGAGCCGGCTTCTTCGGCCAAGGGGCGGACGCGCTTTTCCAGGGCTTCGCCTTGGTAGGTGAAAGCAAGCTCGGCCCCATGCTGCCGAAGGGTCTTCGCAATTCCCCAAGCGATGGAACGGTCATTGGCGACACCCATGACAAGACCTTTCTTGCCGGCCATCAGGGGAGCGGGAATAGTCATCGGAACCTCTTGTCTCTCGGTGATTTCTTTTCAACGTAAGGCCTATATAGTACAGGAAATAGGGGATAGGCCACAACATTCCGGGGAGCGCCCATGGGTTTCCAATTTCCACGAATGGCGAAGATTGCCAGGGGGGGGCACACCCTCTTGCACTTCGCCCGATACGTGGTGGCGCGATACCGCAAGGATCACGCCTCCAGCGTCGCGGCTTCATTGGCCTATACGTCGCTGTTGTCGCTGGTGCCCCTGTTGGCGATCGCGTTGGGAATGCTGGCTGCGTTTCCCGTCTTCAGCCCGCTCAGATCCCAGATCGAAACGTGGCTGTTCACCAACTTCGTTCCCGCCGTGGGCGAGGTTCTAAGGGACGAGGTCAACCAATTCATCGCCAATGCCGATCAATTGAGTGCCGCCGGGATCATCGGCTTGGTGGTTACCGCGGTCATGCTGCTGGTCACCATCGAGACCGCGTTGAACGCCATTTTCCGCGTGGATCGTTCGCGCTCGGCCTTATCCCGGCTGCTGGTCTATTGGACCATGATGACGCTGGGTCCGCTGCTGGTCGGCATGTCCCTGTCCGTCCAGGGATATCTGGCGAGCCTGGCGTTGTGGCAGCAGGGCATGACGATGACCGATCACTTCGCGGCCTTCTTGCCGACGCTGTTTTCCATCGCCGTGCTTACGGTGATGTATGCGGCCATCCCCAACCGTCAGGTGCCGTTGAGGGACGCTTCCATCGGGGGCATGGTCGGCGGCTTGCTGTTCGCCGCCTTAAGGTTGGGGTTTGCCTACTACATTACCCGTTCCGGCGCCTATACGACCATTTACGGCGCGGTGGCGGCGGTTCCCATCGTTCTGCTGTGGATGTTTCTGTCCTGGGTGGTGGTGCTGATCGGGGCGGAAATAACCGCTTCCCTTTCCGAATGGCGGGCCGGGTATGCGACGCATGTGAAATCGACCACGGGCGAGCGGCGGCTGGCCCTGGCCTTGGAAGTCATGGCGATCCTGCATGACGCCGCCCGGCAGGGCGGCGGCGGGACCGGACGGCGGAAGCTGCTGAGCGCCACCGCCTCCGGCGAGGCCGAATTGATGGGGGTGGTCCGCAAACTGTACGCAGCAGGCTATGCCGCCCCCACCAACAAAGGGCGGATTCTGCTGGCGCGCGATCTGAAAGGGGTCACGTTGAACGACGTGATCCACGTTCTGGATCTGGGGCTTGGCTTGGACGACAGGGTGGCCCCGGATGCGCCGTGGCGGGAACGGGCGGTTCCGTTGCTGGCCCTGGCCCATCAGGGCATGGAGCAAGCGCTTGACGTGTCGTTGGCCGAGTTGTTCGCAGTATGATATAGGGATGCCCGCGGCGCATTCGGGCGCGCGACGACGAGAGAGGCGATACGGACGATGTTCCTGGAGTGGCAGAATATTCTTGAGCGTAAACTGATTTCCGCCCTTAAAGGGTTTAACGTGCTTCTGCATATTTTGCTGGCCATCGCCCTGGTTGTCGCCAGCGCCTTGATCGTTTGGCAATTTACCTTGGAGGTGGCGGAGTCCCTGCGTGACGGCCAATTGGCCCGCGGATTTCTCCATGCCCTGGGAACGTTGTTCATTGTCTGGACGCTGTCTAGTCTGATCTCGGCCGAAATCGAGTACGTGGCAACCTCCCGCTTTCATCTGCGCGTGTTTATCGAAGTCGCCATGATCACTTTGCTGCGGCAACTGATCGTCGAGCCGGTTCAAGTCGTCGCCGGCGGCAGCGACGGCAATGCCGAGGTGGGGATATGGCACTACGCCATGCTGCTTGGGGCGATCATGGTCGTTGGCATCGTCCATCGGCTGGTGGGGGACTTCAAGGACAAATCCGCCTGAAATCGGCTATCCGTTATACGGGCATAAAAATTTTTTTACGAAATTCGGGAAAGGGTGTCGCACACCTCTGTGCTTTGATTATAATACCGGACTAAGTCTTTTGGTTGATAAGGGAATTGGATGACAAGACCTTGGTCCATCCGTAGGTATTTGGTGGTGGCGGCTGCCTGTTTCGTTGTGCCGCTGTGGTGTGCGATCGTAGCGCTGTCTTATCAATATTACGGCGGCGATATCGCCGTGGCCGAACCGCCAAGCGCGACAGTGGCAAGGGCGCTGTTCTGGGGCGCGCTGGCGTCGATTGTCCTGACGGTGTTGGGTTGCGTCATGCTTGAACGGCTGGCGCGTTCCGTCCTCGGGCTCAAAAATTCGGCTCAATCCTTGGCGCGCGGCGAGATCGTGACAGCTTCTCCCGTTTTGGTCGCTGATTTGGCGGGGGCAGCCCTAGCCATGGCGGCAACGTCCCGGTCTCTGGCGGACGAGAGGCTGCTGTTTTCCCGGGCGAACGAGCAGTTAAGCCGGTTCGCCACGGTATTCGAGTCCGCCGGCGAGGGCATCATCGTCACCGATCCCGAGGGAACCATTCTCGACGTCAATAACGCTTTCCTCGCGATTACCGGATACCGGCGCGAAGATGTCATCGGCAACAATCCTCGTCTGCTGCGTTCGGGACGGCAAGGAAAGGATTTTTACGCGGAGATGTGGGGCAGGCTGCTCCAGCGCGAAATCTGGAACAGAAGGAAATCGGGCGAGGTTTATCCGGAACTTCTCAATATCGCCAGCATCCCCGATCAGCACGGCAACATCGCCGGCTATGTGGGCATTTTCACCGACCTTACCACCATAAAGCGTTACGAGAAACAGATGGAGCGCGTCGCCCATTACGACGCCCTGACCGGAATTCCCAACCGGGCCTTGCTGGCGGACCGCATGAAGCAAGCCATCGCGCAAACCGAGCGGACCGGGGCCATGCTGGCAGTATGTTATCTCGATCTGGACGGCTTCAAAGCCATCAACGACGATTTCGGTCACGACGTCGGAGACAATGTGCTGGTGGAGGTTGCCACGCGCATCGGCATGACCATACGCGCCGGAGATACGGTGGCAAGGCTTGGCGGCGACGAATTCGTCGTTCTGTTGCTGGGGCTTAGTCCCGGTGAAGATTGCGCGGCCAGCTTGTACAGGCTGCTGAAGGCGATCACCGAACCGGTCGTCGTTTTCGATCAGGAGTTTCTTGTGACCGCCAGCGTCGGGGTCACCTTCTGCGATTCAACCGAGGACGATCCCGACACCCTGCTGCGGCAAGCTGATCAGGCCATGTATGCGGCCAAGCAAGACGGCAAGAACCGCTTTCACGTCTACGACCCGTCCCAGGATCGGCTGGCGAAGGAATTCAACGAGATTACGATCCGCATTCGCGACGGCCTCGATCGTGACGAATTCGTGCTGTTCTTCCAGCCGAAGGTCGATCTTAAGTCACATAAGGTCATCGGGGCGGAAGCGCTGATCCGGTGGAACCACCCAGAACGGGGGCTGCTGCTGCCCGGTGAATTTCTTCCCATTATCCAGAACTCCGAGTTGGAAACGTATCTCGGCAAGTGGGTCATCGACACCACTTTGGGGTACCTGGATCAATGGCACAAGGAAGGGCTGGAATTGATCGTCAGTATCAATATCGCCGCCTATCATCTTCAATCCAAGGAATTCATCGTGGATTTGACCGAACGCCTTGAAGGTTATCCCGATCTGCCTTTGGGGTCGTTGCAGATCGAAATTCTGGAAACGGCGGCGCTCAACGATCTTAAGAAAGTGACCGAGGTGATCGAGGGATGCAGGAAAATCGGCATCGGCTTCGCTCTGGACGATTTCGGCACCGGCTATTCGTCCTTGACGTATCTAAGATACCTGCCCACCGACACGATCAAAATCGATCAAACCTTCGTTCGTGACATGCTGCAAGATTCCGGCAACGAGGCAATCGTCACCGGCATCATCGCCCTGGCGCGGGCGTTCGGCCGTGAAATCGTCGCCGAAGGGGTGGAAAATCACGAATTGGCCAAGGTCTTAAGGAATATGGGCTGCCAAGTGGCCCAAGGATACGGAATCGCCATGCCCATGTCGGCCGAGAAATTAAGGGAGTGGCTGCTCAATCCGCCGGACAATGTCGCAGGCATCGATCCCGATAAGGAAACGAGCTTGGTTATTTGAGCGAACCGTCTACCGGTTTCGCGCTAAAACGACGAGTGAGCCCAGGACGGCTTGGGCGATAACGCTTGATCTTTGGTCGATGCCGTGACAAAGCGCGTTGCGTCCGCGCGGATCGATTTCCCGATGGGTTGACCAGCGGCCGGGCGTATGGCTGTAAACAAACCTCTCTTGCCGCAAATCGCCCAGAACCGAGGGAACGCCATCGGCGGACAGGGTTTCTCCCGCCGTCAGAATTTGTCCGACGAAATCGGGATGGGTTTCGACGGCGATGTCGCAATTCTCACCGGCGACGAAGCCGGGACCCAAGCCTATGGTCATCGGGGCTAAATAGCGCAGCATCGGCATGGTCGCCGCTTTGTGCATCCTGGCGTCGATGATCGCGTCAAATCCTCCAATCGGCAAAAGATGGGACAAGCCCAGCCTTGTGACCACCACACGTGAACCGTGGGTCATCTCTTCCAATATTTCGACGACGTGGTCGCAATTGACTCCATATACCTCTTGGACCGAGGTCAACTCGCCGTAAAGCGAATCGTGAAACGCCATGCGTCGCCTGATCACCGGCGGCATCGGGTCGTGCGACATCACCACTCTCGCCCCGTTTCTGGTCATGAAAACGGCGATGGCGGATGCGATTTCATTGGTGCCCAGAACGACGATGCGCCTTCTGGACGGGTGCCGTCTTACCCCGGGCATGGCCGGAAAGAAGTGTATGGTCGTCATATTCGAGAATTCCCCCGTTGCATATGAGGGTTTCAAAAATCGTGCCATAGTATTGAATGTCGCATTCGCTACATTATATGTGGTGAGGCTTTTGTTTCGCGGGCCGCGCCGTCGCGGTCGGGTTGTTTCTCGTCCGATATGCGCCAACTGGTGTTGCGTTGCGACAAAGATGCGGCCTATTGTAGAGGTCGCGCCGCCAGCGTCTTGTGTTTATGCAAAGGAGCGTTCGCTATGAACGTAAACCCCCAGCAGTCCCCCGCATCCTTGAGCAGCCAGGGGAGCCGTGCGGAAATTGCGCTGGTTGGCGTCTATGAGATTTCCAAGATTCTGGCGTCGACCAACCGGCTGGAAGTAATTCTGTCCGGCGTGTTGTCGTTGCTGTCGAGTTTTCTGGATATGGGGCACGGCCTGATCGCCCTGCTCAACGCGGCGGGCGATCCCGAAATGGTGGTCGGCTCGGGGTGGAGCGAATCCAACGCCAAACGGTATTTCGATCGCTTGCCCGAACGGGCGGTGGGACAAATCGTCGCGACCAAGATGCCGCTGGTGGTGCCCAACGTCTTGACCTCGCCCTTGTTCGCGGGGGTGGATCTGCAAGGGTGGGGACCGGAAGGCGGGGTGCCTTTTTCCCTGGTTGGCGTTCCCATCAAGGATGGGGAACAGGTTGTCGGGACTCTGACCATTGACCGGCCGATCGACGATATCGCCCAAGTTCGGTTTGATCTCGATGTAAGGTTTTTGACCATGGTCGCCAATCTGGTCGGTCAGACCCTGCGGTTGCACAAGGTGGTGATCCGGGATCGCGAACGGCTGATGTCCGAACAAGCCCGCCGCGACAAAGAGCATTTCGCCACGGCTCACGCGCCCTCGCCCGCTTCCAAGGCCGAGGGCGGCGGTGTCGCGGGCATCGTCAGCAATTCGCCTGCGGTGCTGGCCGTCATCGAGAAAGTCAAGATCGTGGCCAAGGGCCGGGCCGCCGTATTGTTGCGGGGTGAAACCGGGACCGGAAAGGAATTGTTCGCCAACGCCATCCATTCGCTTTCTTCCCGCGCCAAGGGACCGCTGGTCAAACTCAATTGCGCCGCGCTGCCCGAGTCGGTTCTTGAATCCGAATTGTTCGGTCACGAAAAGGGGTCGTTCACCGGCGCGCAAAGTCAGCACAAGGGGCGCTTCGAATTGGCCGACGGCGGAACCTTGTTCTTGGACGAGATCGGTGAAATCTCGTCGGCGTTTCAAGCCAAGCTGCTGCGCGTTCTGCAAGAAGGCGAATTCGAGCGGGTGGGCGGAACGCGGCCGATCAAATCAGATTTCCGCCTGATTTGCGCCACCAACCGCAATTTGGAAGAGATGGTGTCCAAGGGCGAATTCAGGGCCGACCTTTATTACCGCATCAGCGTGGTGCCGGTCTTCCTGCCGCCCTTGCGTGAGCGCAAGGGCGACGTTCCCGTACTGGCCAAGGAGTTTCTGCGCCGATTCAATAAGGAGCATGGAACCGATCTGGTTCTTACCGACCCCGCATTAGGGGTGATGAACGAGTGTTTCTTTCCCGGCAACATCCGCGAGTTGGAGAATTGTCTGGACCGAACCGCCACCCTGGCGCGCGGGTCCCGTATCACCGACACGGATTTCGCTTGCCGCAGCGAAGGGTGTCTGTCTTCAACCCTATGGCGCGGCAATACGCCCCAGGGGCCGACGCCGGGCTATGTTCCGCTTCCCATCGTCGCTCCGGCTTCCGCTTCCGCTTCCGCTTCCGCTCCTGCTCCCGTGGCCGCGGTCGTTCCCGCTGATTCCGCATCCGCTTCCGTCGCGGCATCGCCTCATGCCTGCCCAGCTCCGGGGGCGTGTCCCGTTCCCGGTGCCGATAACCGCAGCGAACGCGAACGTTTGGTCGAGGCCATGGAAACCGCCGGATGGGTTCAAGCCAAGGCGGCGCGCATCATGGGGCTTACCCCCAGGCAGATCGGCTATGCCTTGCGCAAGCACGATATCGATATCAAGCGGTTCTAATCTAATCGTACGAACTGTGGGAAATGAAACAGAGATGTCGGGTCTGGGTTGGCTCGATTTGGCACTTTTTAACGGTTTTGCATATGGCATAGGGCTTGCACAACTTGGGCACATGCAAATTTGGAGGGCAAAATGGCCTACAAAATCGTCAAATCCCAATGCACCGTTTGCGGAGCCTGCGAATTCGAATGTCCCAATGCGGCGATCGCCATGAAGGGCGACGCGTATGTGATCAATCCCGATAAATGCACCGAGTGCGAGGGCAGCTTCGACACGCCCCAATGCGCCAATGTCTGCCCGGTTCCCAATACCTGTGTTCCGGCATAGTTCCGGCGGTTTATTGAATCCCGCCGTCATTCCGATTGGCGGCGGGATTTGGTAGCTTATATGACCGCTTCTTGGCTAAAGGCCGGGGATGAGGCGTCAAACCTGACCGGCATATCGGCATATTCGACATGCTGATTGTAGGCGTCGCCCAAGCTTGACACCGGCCAGCCATTGGCGTTTGCGATGGATTGAAGTTTCATGGCCAGGGCTTCCGGATAAACGTCGAGCATGACGCCTCTCGGGTCTTGCCATTCAAGCGAGCGCACATTCCCGGCCTTTCCCAATTTCGTTAAAGCTTCCGATAATTCGGCGTCCCTGACCGTGTTCTTGAAGAATTTCCGGTTGATTTCCGCCACCGTCATAAATCCGATCGGCTTGGAACGATCCTTGATCTGCTTCAACGAAAATTCGGTTTTGCGAATCGCTTCTTCGCGCTCGGCATGGCCCATTTGTCTTACCAAGCTAACCAACTGGTTCAAAAGATGGTCCACTTTTAAGCTGGTGGTTCTGGAAACGTGGGACAGGGACGGAAGAGACGGGGGAATGTTCCGCTCCACCGCGTTGCCGTCTATGGTCACGGCATCAAACGGGGCTTTCTTATGTTTGGCGACCAGCTTCAGGGCCTCTTTAATCCCCAAACCCGTAACCCGTTCCTTATTTGCGGCCTCGATCCGAAGCCAGTCCCTGGAAATCTTCATGTATTTCGGAGCCATGTTGACCGAGCGCGGGCAGTTGCCGCGCAACCATGTAAGCCAATTTCCGTGATCAACCCTTTTCTTGGCTTCGGACAGAAGATCGCCCGCCTCCTTGGCGTGTTCCAAAGACAGCCTGAACGTCATCTCGAAATTGTTATGGGCTAAGTTGATCCTTTGGGCCAACTGATCCAATTCGGCTAGTTCATTACCCACGTCCATCTCCCCCCTAAGACCGTGAACCATACTATACCATGGCCTATATTTTCTATGGGTAAAACGATACCATTTGGTTAATCGCTTATGCCGCATGGAGCGACGACACGGGAGAAATTGAACTGGTGCGGTTTCCAACAAACCCGGATTTGTCGTTCGGTTCGTCTGTCGGTATCCCGACATGAAACTTGAAAAATCATTGAAAATCAATGTGCGGAAATCCTGGCATGGGCATTGCGAGGAAGGAGGACGGGCATCCAAATGTCCGTGGCCAACAGCAAAGGCGTAAGGGGCAGTCATGCACACAGTATCCCCCGGACAATTAAAGCCGATGGTTCAGCTTCAAGACTTCATGCAGTCGGTCGCACGACATGAAGGGTGCGGAACCAAAAGCGGCGGAGGCAAGTCCGGCTGCGGGTCCAGCGCCGGTCAGGGCGACATGCCTTTGGAAGTGTGGGAGAAGGTCAAGAACCATCCCTGCTACAGCGAGGAAGCCCATCATCATTACGCTCGGATGCATGTGGCGGTGGCTCCTGCCTGCAATATCCAATGCAACTACTGCAATCGCAAATACGACTGCGCCAACGAATCCCGTCCAGGCGTCGTCAGCGAAAGGCTGACCCCCGAACAGGCGGCGAAGAAGGTTCTGGCGGTCGCGTCGGCCATTCCGCAAATGACGGTCCTTGGCATCGCCGGTCCCGGCGATCCTTTGGCCAATCCCGAGAAAACATTCAAGACGTTCGAGCTGATCGCCGAAACCGCGCCGGACATCAAGCTGTGTCTTTCCACCAACGGCTTGGCCTTGCCCGATCATGTGGACATGCTCAAAAAGCTGAACGTCGATCACGTCACCATCACCATCAACATGATCGATCCCGAAATCGGCGCCAAGATCTACCCGTGGGTGTTCTTCGACCATCAACGCCATACCGGGATCGAGGCCGCCAGAATCTTGACCGAACGGCAATTGCTTGGCCTGGAAATGCTGACCGAAAGGGGCATTCTGTGCAAGGTCAACTCGGTGATGATCCCGGGAATCAACGACCGGCATCTGGTCGAGGTGAACAAAGCGGTGAAGTCGCGCGGCGCCTTTCTGCACAACATCATGCCGCTGATTTCCGCGCCCGAACACGGAACGGTGTTTGGCCTTAACGGTCAACGAGGCCCGAGCGCCCATGAATTGAAGGCCGTGCAGGACGACTGCGAGGGCGGAACGAACATGATGCGTCATTGCCGTCAGTGCCGCGCCGACGCCGTCGGTCTGTTGGGCGAGGACCGCAGCGCCGAGTTCACTGCCGACAAGGTCATGACCAAGGACGTGGACTACGATCCCGCCGTTCGTCAAGCCTATCAGGCCAAGGTCGAGGCTGGGCGCCAAGCCAAGGTTGCCGCCAAGCAGGCCGAATTGGCTGCCCTGGCGGGCGAAACCTCGGACATCAAGATCATGGTGGCGGTCGCCACCAAAGGCGGCGGGGTGATCAACGAGCATTTCGGCCATGCCAAGGAATTTCAGGTCTATGAGTTGAGCGCGCATGGTTCCAAATTCGTCGGTCATCGACGGGTGGATTTGTACTGCCAGGGCGGCTTCGGCGAGGAGGACAGCCTTGAAACCATCATCCGCGCCATCAACGACTGTCATGCGGTGTTCGTGGCCAAGGTCGGCGGTTGTCCCAAGGCCAGTCTGAAGCTGGCGGGCATCGACCCGGTGGATGGGTACGCCTATGAATTCATCGAGCAATCGGCCATCGCCTATTTCAAGGCGTATCTGGACAAGGTGAAGTCCGGCGAGATCGACCATGTCGCGCGCGGAGACGCCACCATCCGTCAGGGTGCTTTCGTCGCGGCCGAATAAGGAGACCGTCATGCCGTACAGGATCGTCGCGTCGCAATGCACGTCATGTACCGCCTGCGAGGCGGAATGCCCCAATCAGGCCATTTCCGAAGGCGGCGGGACGTTCGCGATCGATCCGGACAAATGCACCGAATGCATCGGTCATTTCGACGTTCCGCAATGCGTTGCCGTATGTCCCATCGACCACACATGCGTCATCGACACCAGGATTCCGCGCTATCAGGCGGCTTCGTAAGGCCGGAAAGGAGATCAGGACCATGAACGTGACCATCACTCCTACCGCGGAGAAATTCATCAAGCGGGTCATGCGTTTTTCCGGCGGTCCCGATTACGGGTTCCGGATGACGGTGCGGTCGGGCGGATGTTCGGGCCTTTCCGCCGAATTCAATGCGGAAGCCGAACCCAAAGCAGGCGACGGAGTGTTCGAATTCTTCGGAATCCGTTTTTTCCTGCCCGCCGAAAGCCGCTTGTTGTTGGAAGGCGTGACCATCGATTTCGTCGATTCGCCCACCCAAAGCGGCTTCGTCTTCCTTGATTCCAAAAACACCTGCGGGTGCGGCGGCAAGACACCGGAAGCTCCGGTGGAACTGGTGCGCCTATGACGGCCCAGACCGCCGCTTTTCCGGAAAGCGGAAGCGGATTTTGGGCCGATGACGCCCAAATCGCCGAAGCCTTGCTGGGGCGCGGTCTGCCCGAAAAGGCCGAATGGCATTTGCGCCAAGCGGGCCATTCCTACCAGGACAATCGGGTCGCGGAACATCATTTGAGCCGGGCAAGGCTTTTAGCGCCCGATCATGTGGCGGTCCTGATCGGGCTGTATCGCTATTACTTTTACAAGGGACGTCTTCGCCAAGCCTTGAGTGTCGCCATTCAATGCTTGAATCGGGCCTTGCTTGAAATGAACCTGTCCCCGGATTGGCGCCGGGTTCAACCCGAAGACGCCCGGTTCGACGATTTCGGCGCCGCCTTGCCACGGTTCTTTTTGTTCACGCTGAAGGGGTACGCCTACCTCAACATGCGTTTGGGCGACGTGTCGGAAGGACGCAACGCCGTCGATAAGCTGGCTGAGCTTGATCCCAACGACAAACTGGGCGGTTCGGTTTTGCAAGGGGTTCTGGATCGCATGGGGCAAGAAGACGATGACTGACGACATTGCCCGCAAGCGAAATAAAGAGAAGGAGACCGCGCCATGACCAATATCGTTCGTGACAGCGACGTGGTTGAACTCAACCAGCCCCCGGCTTTTTCCTATGGCGAAAAGGTGCGCTCGCGCCGAACCGTTCGTAACGACGGCACCTATGTCGGCAAGGAAATCGGCGAGCTGCTGGTCAAGAAGGGCGAGGAGGGGTACGTGGTCAATATCGGCACCTTCCTGCAACAGTTTTACATCTACGGCATCGAGTTTCCCGGAACCGGACATCGCGTCGGAATGAAGCGGAAAGAGCTGGAATCGGCCTGTCCGGTCGAAGATGACGACGAGGTCGTGGCGGTGAGGGTTACAAGATGATGGATATCAGACAACCGAAATTCGATTGGGGGCAGCGGGTCAAGGCGCTCCAGGATTTGGAAAACGACGGTTCGTATCCCGAACGCGACCCCGAGGCCGTGCTGGCCGCCGCCGGAACCGTCGGAGAAATCGTGCAGGTTGGAATGCATGCCGAGACCAATACGCCGGTCTATCTGGTGGAATTTTCCGAAGATTGTGTGGTGGGGTGCCTTGAGGAAGAGATTTCACCGCTCTGACAACGACATTGTGAAAGGACAGAACGATGAAAGTCATGATCCGCAGAGGCGCCGACGGGGTTTTGTCGGCCTATGTCGCCAAAAAGGATTTGGAAGAGCCGGTGACGTCACAGGAAAAGGAAACCTTATGGGGCGGCAAGATCACCCTTGGCAACGGCTGGGAATTGGAATTGCCCGACATGCCAGCGGATACCAAGCTGCCCATAACCGTCGAAGCCAGACGCTTGAGCGGGGATTGACATGCCGGTATCCGCCGAACACATCGCCGCGATCGAATTCCATTTGAGCCGGGACCATGCCGACGATGCCGATGTCGCCGCTCTACGTCCGTGTTTGCAAGGGCTGAGTTTGACCCGATGCGATACCTCGGACGTGGATTTGGAAACGGCGTTTCGGGAATACAAACGGTACAACGTCTATCTGGTGGACGCCTCGGACCATTGCTGGACCATGACCATCGATCCCGCCCGAGCCACCGGCGTGGTGATCGGAAAGAACCGGGTTAAGACGGCATAAGCGGTAACGGAACGGGAACCGCCGTTCGGCATTGATCAACGACAGGAGCGACCGGCTATGGATGCAAGCATCATCGACGAAATCATTGTCGGACTTAATCGGGGCGAGGTGGTGCCCTATCTTGGGCCGGGGGTGTTGTCCCTGGTCGGCGACGGCTGCGCTTTACCGGCGTCTCCCGAGGTTTTGGTGTCGAGGCTGACCGCCAAGACCACCGTTCCGCACAAGATCCGGCATTTGCTGACGGCGGCGGCCCAATTCATCGAAAACTTCAAGCACCGCAAAACCGTCGCGGCGGCGATGACCGAGGCGTTCAAGGACGGCTGCGCTCCTTCGGCGTTTCACGTTTATCTGGCGTCTTTGCCCAACCTGCCGTTGCTGGTGCACGCATGGTACGACGATTTGCCGCAGCGGGCCTTTGCCAATCGTTCCGGCTGGGGAATGGTCCAAGGAGTCAGCCAGGCCGAGCATTACGGGACCTGGGTCCATTACTTCCGTCCCGACGGATCGCGCATTCCGCATGACGTCGAGGTTAATGCCGATGCGGACGGAAACGGCGTTCACGGTCAAGCCACCGCTCCCGACGAGGCGATGGGCTGGAAAACTTGGCTATATCAACCCATCGGCTCGGTATCTCCGGCCGCCAATTTTCTGGTGTCGGATTCCGATTATGTGGAAGTGCTGACCGAAATCGACATTCAGACGCCGATCCCCTTGCCGGTTCAAGACATCCGCAAAGGCCGACACTTCCTGTTTCTAGGGTGCCGCTTCTCCAACCAGTTGGAGCGTCAATTCGCCCGGCAGATCATGAAGCGGTCTTCGGACCGGCATTGGGTGGTCCTTCCCGATCAACCCACCCGCAACGAGCAAAAATTCATGGACGATTACGGCATCGTCAGGATTGCTTCACCGTTGTCGGATTTCACCGGCATTCTGATGGGGACACGACAAGCGGCGGCCTAGGACGTTAGGGATTCAAGGGCAGCGCAAGTTGGCCCGGAACCTGCACATGACATCGGGAAGGCCATTTAACAAAGAAAGGAATGCCTATGACCACCATCGACCAGACCGCCTTTGCCCGTTTGGACAGCGAAAGCCGCCTGTTCAATGCGGTTCATAAGGGGCCGACCAAAGTGGCGGGCCGTTTCGGTTTCCGCGGCGCGATCGCCCTTGTGTTCCAAGAACAGATGGCCGACGAAAAGCGCCCTCCCGAAATCGCAGCCGATCAGGTCATGGCGATAGCCATGGCCGGGGAAAAGACCTTTCCCTTCGTTGCCGCCTACCTGCATTCGTTCGGATATCTGGAAAAGTTCGTCGAAGTGATGGGCGATCTGTTGGTCCCCGGCGGCAAGTATTTCATGTTTTGCAACAACATCGATTTGCTGAAGAAGTACCGGGTGGAGATGAAAGGCGTCACTTTCTTCATTTTGCCCATGGAGGAATCCACGGTTTACAACGAAATTCTGGAATTGCTGTATCTGGAAAAGACCGAGCTGAAACGCCTGGACACAGCGGGCAAGCTGGATGCGGTCGCCGACGCGGCTTTGAAATTCACCGCGACGTATCCGGAAATTACCTATCAGGAAGGTTTGGGGTTGATGGGGCCGGTGCGCAATCGCAACGAGAACCGCCCAGTTTAGTATTATTCCGCAAGGTCGTGAACGCCGCCGTCTCCGTCAAGGAGGCGGCGGTATTCGTTTAAGGACACTTGATGTCCTTGCGGCAGGTTTGCACGTCCTGCGACAAATCGTCGTCCGGCGACAGTCCGATCCAGGCATCGACCGTGTGCTGTTCGAACCCGATCATGCGGGTCCCGTCCGCTTCCATCAACGGACGGCGGATCAGCAAGGGGTCGGCCAGCATCGCGTCCAGCGCCTGATCCGCCGTGACCTGCCTGGGCGCGATCTCGCCCGATTTGACCCGTGGCGCGGCGGGGTTGAACCACTCGGCAACCGGTCTGCACGCGAAGAAGGCAAGCAGACGGTCCTTGGTCCAGGGCTCCGACAAAAGATCGCGAGCGACGACCTGATGTCCGGCTTGCGACAAAAGCTGTTTCTGGCGGGTGTTGTTGGCGCAACCGGGCTTTTCGTAAAAGGTGACGATGGTCATGGCTTACCTCAAGACTGGGGGTGGATGACGAAAGGCTGCTTGCGCCCAAGCAAATGGCGTACCGGTCGAAAAGCAAAGGGCTGCCGTGACGCCGCGTTGTCGGGTGCCGACCATTGTTGTTGATTTTGTCACAGGACCAACAATCCGCCAAAAATGCGACATTTGCATCATTATCATTGTATTTCAAATAGATAATCAACTGGCATGAAGGTTGCTTTTACCATGGCGACGAAGGTGACGGCCACCGTCGACTTGCAGAGCAGGCTAACTCGCAAGGCCCATCGTCAGAAGGTTTTGTAAGGCAACAGTGGGTGGGCGCGGCGTCTACCCGAAGTTCAAATCGGTGAACCTTAGGAGATCAACATGTCACTGCGTCAAATTGCATTTTATGGGAAGGGCGGCATCGGCAAGTCCACCACCTCTCAAAACACCCTGGCGGCTTTGGCCGAGATGGGCCAAAAGATTCTGATCGTCGGTTGCGACCCCAAGGCCGATTCCACCCGTTTGATTCTGCACGCCAAGGCCCAGGACACCATCCTTAGCTTGGCCGCCGAAGCGGGCAGCGTCGAAGACCTGGAACTGGAAGACGTGATGAAGACCGGTTACCTGGACATTCGTTGCGTCGAGTCGGGCGGTCCCGAGCCGGGCGTCGGCTGCGCCGGTCGCGGCGTGATCACCTCGATCAACTTCCTGGAAGAAAACGGCGCCTACGAGGGGGTCGACTATGTTTCCTACGACGTGTTGGGCGACGTGGTGTGCGGCGGGTTCGCCATGCCGATCCGTGAGAACAAGGCCCAGGAAATCTACATCGTTATGTCGGGCGAAATGATGGCCATGTATGCGGCCAACAATATTTCCAAGGGCATCCTGAAATACGCCAATTCCGGCGGGGTTCGTTTGGGCGGCTTGGTCTGCAACGAACGTCAGACCGACAAGGAATTGGAATTGGCCGATTCGCTGGCCAAGAAGCTGGGCACGACGTTGATCCACTTCGTCCCCCGCGACAACATCGTCCAGCACGCCGAGCTGCGCCGGATGACCGTGGTCGAATACGCGCCCGATTCCAAGCAGGCCGACGAATATCGGACTTTGGCCAAGAAGGTTCACGCCAACATCGGCAAGGGCATCATTCCGACCCCGATCAGCATGGACGAACTGGAAGACCTGTTGATGGAACACGGCATCATGCAAGCCGTCGATGAGTCGCAGGTCGGCAAGAAGGCATCGGAACTGGCGCCGGCTTAATTCATTGCGATGAAACTCCGCCGTTCCGAATCCTCGAGAAATGGGGCGGCGGAGGATGATGACAACCCTAACTGATGGGGACTTAAAATGAGCTTGGCGACAGCTGAAAGCACAGAAGACGTTAAGGCGCGGAACACCGAATTGGTTCAGGAGGTCTTGAAGGCCTATCCTGAAAAATTCTCGAAGCGGCGCGCCAAGCACTTGGGCGTTTACGAAGAAGGCAAGCCCGACTGCGGCGTTAAATCCAACATTAAATCCATTCCCGGCGTCATGACCATTCGTGGCTGCGCCTATGCCGGTTCCAAAGGGGTGGTGTGGGGTCCGATCAAGGACATGGTCCATATCAGCCACGGCCCGGTGGGTTGCGGCCAATATTCCTGGTCCTCGCGCCGGAACTACTATATCGGCACCACCGGGATCGATTCGTTCGTGACCATGCAGTTCACCTCGGATTTCCAGGAAAAGGACATCGTGTTCGGCGGCGATAAGAAGCTGGCCCAGATCATGGATGAAATCCAGGAACTGTTCCCGTTGAACAAGGGCATCACCGTTCAGTCGGAATGTCCCATCGGTCTGATCGGCGACGATATCGAAGCCGTTTCCAAGAACAAATCCAAGGAATACGGCGGCAAGACCATCGTACCGGTGCGGTGCGAAGGGTTCCGCGGCGTGTCCCAGTCCTTGGGTCACCATATCGCCAACGATGCCGTGCGCGACTGGATTTTCGATAAGCAGGAAGGCAAGACGTCGACGTTCGAAGGCACGCCTTATGATGTCGCCATCATCGGCGATTACAACATCGGCGGCGATGCATGGTCGTCCCGCATTCTGCTGGAAGAAATGGGCCTGCGCGTCATCGCCCAGTGGTCCGGCGACGGCACCCTGGCCGAATTGGAAGCCACGCCTAAGGCGAAGCTGAACATTCTGCACTGTTATCGCTCGATGAACTACATCTCCCGTCACATGGAAGAGAAGTACGGTATTCCGTGGGTCGAATACAATTTCTTCGGTCCGACCAAGATCGTCGAGTCGTTGCGCCGCATCGCCGAGCACTTCGACGACAAGATCAAGGAAAACACCGAGAAGGTCATCGCCAAGTACCAGCCGTTGATGGATGCGGTCCTTGCCAAGTACCGCCCCCGTCTGGAAGGCAAGAAAGTCATGCTGTTCGTGGGCGGTTTGCGTCCCCGTCACGTGATCGGCGCCTACGAGGATTTGGGCATGGAAGTGATTGGCACCGGATATGAGTTCGGCCACAACGACGATTATCAGCGCACCACCCACTACGTCAAGGACGGCACCCTGATTTACGACGACGTGACCGGATACGAATTCGAGAAGTTCGTCGAGAAGGTTCAGCCCGACTTGGTCGGCTCCGGCGTCAAGGAAAAGTACATCTTCCAAAAGATGGGCGTGCCGTTCCGCCAAATGCACTCGTGGGATTATTCGGGTCCGTATCACGGCTACGATGGGTTCGCCATCTTCGCCCGCGACATGGACATGGCGATCAACAATCCCGTCTGGGGCCTGACCAAGAAGCCCTGGTAGCAACCCCTTGTTCCGGCCCGCTTCCATCGCGGACAGGCCGGGTGGATTTTAGACTTTAGGAGGTCACTATGGCCCAGAATGCAGAGAATGTTCTCGACCATTTCACCTTGTTCCGGGGTCCGGAATACAAGGAAATGTTCGAGAGTAAGAAAAAGAATTTCGAAAACCCGGTTCCCGACGCGGAGCTTGACCGCGTCCGCGAATGGACCAAGACCGAAGAATATCAAGAGAAGAACTTCGGTCGTCAGGCGCTGGTGATCAATCCGGCCAAGGCGTGTCAGCCCTTGGGCGCGGTGTTCGCCGCCGTCGGTTTCGAAGGCACCTTGCCGTTCGTTCACGGTTCGCAAGGTTGCGTCGCTTACTATCGCAGCCACTTCTCCCGTCACTTCAAGGAACCCACCTCCTGCGTCTCCTCGTCGATGACCGAAGACGCGGCGGTGTTCGGCGGCTTGAACAACATGATCGACGGCTTGGCCAACACCTACTCGCTGTACAAGCCCAAGATGATCGCCGTTTCCACCACTTGCATGGCGGAAGTAATCGGCGACGACTTGAACGCCTTCATCAAAACCGCCAAGGAAAAGGGATCTCTTCCCGCGGAATTCGACGTTCCTTTCGCCCATACCCCCGCTTTCGTGGGCAGCCACGTCACCGGCTACGACAATGCCATGAAAGGCATTCTGGAGCACTTCTGGGACGGCAAGGCCGGTACGGTCGATAAGCTGGAGCGCAAGCCCAATTCGTCGATCAACTTCATCGGCGGGTTCGACGGCTATACGGTCGGCAACATGCGCGAAATCAAGCGCATCTTCGATTTGTTCGGCTTCGAATACACCATTCTTGGCGACAACAGCGACGTGTGGGATACGCCTAGCGACGGCGAGTTCCGCATGTATGACGGCGGCACTAAGCTAGAGGACGCGGCCAATGCCGTTCACGCCAAGGCGACCGTTTCCATGCAGGAATTCTGCACGGGAAAGACCTTGAAGTTCATCGGGGAACACGGTCAGGAAACCGTCGCTCTCAACCATCCCGTCGGCGTGCAGGGAACCGATAAGCTGCTGATGGAATTGGCGCGTCTGACCGGCAAGGCCATTCCCGAAGAACTGGCCAAGGAGCGCGGCCGTTTGGTCGACGCCATCGCCGACTCAAGCTCTCACATTCATGGCAAGAAGTTTGCCCTGTACGGCGATCCCGACTTGTGCCTGGGATTGACGGCGTTCTTGTTGGAATTGGGGGCGGAACCGGTCACCGTCCTGTCCACCAACGGCAACAAGGATTGGGAAGCGAAGGTAAAAGCTCTGTTGGACAGTTCGCCGTTCGGCAAGGGCGGCAAGGTCTATGCCGGCCGCGATCTGTGGCATCTGCGCTCATTGCTGTTCACCGATCCGGTGGATTTCCTGATCGGCAACACCTACGCCAAGTATCTGGAACGCGATACCGGGACGCCGTTGATTCGCATCGGGTTCCCGATCTTCGACCGTCATCACAAGCATCGCTTCCCGGTATGGGGTTACCAAGGTGCTCTCAACGTCCTGGTCACCATTCTGGACACGATCTTCGCGGAAATGGATAAGAATTCGAACATCGCGGGTAAGACCGATTACAGCTTCGATATCATCCGTTGATGCGGTTTTGAAGGACCGGAGCGCCGCCTTGAACGGCGGTGCTCCAACCCCTGGTAAAGTTTCTGGCCTCTGGATTTTAGGAGGGTCGCATGAACGCTGTTTCGACAAAGATTCAAGATGTGTTCAACGAGCCTGGCTGCGACAAAAACCAGAGCAAGTCCGACAAGGACCGCAAGAAGGGCTGCACCAAGCAGCTTCAACCCGGCGCGGCGGCGGGCGGTTGCGCCTTCGACGGCGCCAAGATCGCCTTGCAGCCGATCACCGACGCGGCGCATTTGGTCCATGGCCCCATCGCCTGCGAGGGCAACTCGTGGGATAGTCGCGGATCGAAATCGTCGGGGCCGACCCTGTACCGGACGGGCTTCACCACCGATATCTCCGAAAACGACGTGATCTTCGGCGGTGAGAAACGCCTGTATAAATCCATCAAGGAAATCATCGAGAAGTACGATCCGCCCGCCGTGTTCGTCTATCAGACCTGCATTCCGGCCATGACCGGCGACGATATCGTCGCGGTATGCACGGCTGCTTCGGCCAAATTCGGCAAGCCGGTGATTCCGGTGATCGCGCCCGGTTTCGTCGGGTCCAAGAACCTGGGCAACAAATTGGCGGGCGAGGCGCTGCTGGATCACGTCATCGGCACCAGGGAACCCGAATTCACCACGCCTTACGACATCAACATCATCGGCGAATACAATCTGGCCGGCGAGTTGTGGCAGATCAAGCCGCTGCTGGACGAACTGGGCATCCGCATTTTGGCCTGCATCGCGGGCGACGCCAAATATAACGAAGTGGCGTCGTCGCACCGCGCCAAGGCCGCCATGATGGTGTGTTCCAAGGCGATGATCAATGTGGCCCGCAAGATGGAGGATCGCTACGGCATTCCATTCTTCGAGGGATCGTTTTACGGCATCGGCGACACCAGCGACAGTTTGCGGGAAATCGCTCGGCTGTTGATCGGAACCGGCGCTCCGGAAGAATTGATGGCCCGCACCGAAGCGCTGATCGTTCGCGAGGAAGCCAAGGCATGGGCGAACATCGCTCCCTATCGGCAACGGCTGGAAGGTAAACGGGTTTTGCTGATTACCGGCGGGGTCAAATCCTGGTCGGTGGTGGCGGCGCTGCAAGAAGCCGGTGTCGAGATCGTCGGCACTTCGGTGAAGAAATCCACCAAGGAAGACAAGGATCGCATCAAGGAAATCATGGGCGACGACGCCCATATGATCGACGACATGACGCCCCGCGAGATGTACAAGATGCTGAAGGAAGCCAGGGCCGACATCATGCTGTCGGGCGGGCGCTCGCAATTCGTGGCGCTTAAGGCGACCATGCCGTGGATGGACATCAATCAGGAACGTCATCAGGCCTATGCGGGTTATGTGGGCATGGTGTCCCTGGTCCATGAAATCGACCGGACCCTTGCCAATCCGGTGTGGGAACAGGTGCGCCGTCCGGCGCCCTGGGAGGTGGCGTGATGGCGAAAGTCACCCTTTCGGGCAAAGCCTGCGCGGTCAATCCGCTTAAGATGAGCCAGCCCATCGGCGCGGCCTTGGCGTTCATGGGGGTCAAGGGCGCAATGCCGTTGCTGCACGGATCGCAGGGCTGCACGTCGTTCGGCTTGGTGCTGTTCGTCCGGCATTTCCGCGAGGCCATTCCGTTGCAGACCACCGCCATGAGCGAGGTTGCCACCATCTTGGGCGGCTATGAGAACGTGGAAAAGGCGGTGATCAATATCGTCAACCGGACCAAGCCGGAACTGATCGGCATCTGCACCACCGGAGTCACCGAGATCAAGGGCGACGACGTGGACGGCTATATCAATCTGATCCGCGCCGCCCATCCCGAACTGGATTATCTGCCGCTGGTTAACGTCAACACCCCCGATTTCAAGGACGCGTTCCAGGACGGCTGGACCAAGGCGGTAACAAGGCTGGTCGATGTTCTGGTTCCAGAATGCAAAGGGACCGTCGAGCGCCTGCCTAACCGGGTGACGGTGTTGCCGGGAAGCCATTTGATGCCTGGCGATATCGACGAATTGCGCGACATCATCGAAGGCTTCGGGCTGGAGGCGTTGTTCCTGCCCGATCTTTCCGGTTCGCTAGACGGGCATATTCCCAAGGATTTCACCCCCACCACCCTGGGTGGTATCTCCGTGGCCGAAATCGCCGATCTGGGCCGCTCCGCCGTCACTCTGGCGGTCGGCGAGCAAATGCGTCCGGCGGCGGAACTGTTGGAACGGCGGACGGGGGTTCCCTACATACTGTACGATCGTCTGACCGGTCTGGCCGCGTGCGATGCCTTGATCGCCGACCTCGCCAGGATTTCCGGGCGTCCGGTCCCCAACAAATTCCGCCGTCAGCGCGGGCAGTTGGTCGACGCCATGCTGGACGGGCATTTCCACTTCGGCGGCAAACGCGTGGCGTTGGGATTGGAACCCGATCTGTTATGGGCCGTGGGCAACTGGTTCACCGAAATGGGGGCGGTGGTCCAGGCGGCGGTGACCACTACCCATTCGCCCAATTTGGAACAATTTCCCGCCGAAGAAGTCGTGATCGGGGATTTGGAGGATTTGGAATCCCGTGCCCAGGGTTGCGACCTGCTGGTCACGCATTCCCATGGCAGGCAGGCTTCGGATCGTTTGGGCATACCGCTTCACCGGCTGGGCTTGCCGCTGTTCGACCGGCTGGGCGCCGGGCATCAGGTCACGGTCGGTTACCGCGGAACCCGCGATCTGATTTTCGATATCGGAAACATTTTTATCGCCACCATCCATGAACCCGCCCCCGACACTTGGGCGACCGAACGGGAATGCGGGCATGGATGCGGCGTGAAGGAGGCAGTATGAAGATTGCATTCGCCACTCAGGATATGCGGCGCGTCGATGCGCATTTCGGATGGGCCAAGAATATCGCCATCTACGACGTCATGCCGGAAGGCAGCCAATTCATTGAGGCTGTACAGTTCGACGGCGATCTTCAGGAGGACGGCAACGAAGATAAATTGTCGCCGAAGCTAGAGGCCATCAAGGATTGCGCCATCCTTTACGTGGCGGCCATCGGCGGTTCGGGCGCGGCCCGGGTGGTGGCGCTCAACGTTCATCCCATGAAGGTCCCGCAGCCCGAGGAAATCTCTGACATTCTGGTGAAACTGCAAAACGTGCTGAAAGGCAATCCGCCGCCATGGCTGCGCAAGGCGATGCTTAAAGGGCAGGAGCGGGTGTTCGATTTCGACGATGAACAGGAAAAGGTGGCTCCATGACCAATACGGATACGACGGTTATCGACAATCCCGCCGACACCCTGTTCATCAAGGAATTGGTGAAGCAGTGGCGGGCGCAGGACACCCATGGCACCTGGGATCGCAAGTCCGATTTGGATTTGCTGGAACCCTATGTCGTCGACAAGGCCAAGCGCAAGGAGATGCCCATCATCGGCGATCCCGACCCCGAGACCATCTGGCGGCTGGAGTTGTTTTACAACGCCGTCGGTCTGGCGATCGAGCGGCTGACAGGTGTGATGGTGTCGCCGATGATGAAGATGCATCACGAAGGGTTCGGGCGGATGATTTTGACCGCCGGCCGTCTGGTGGTCGTCAACAAACACCTGCGCGACGTTCACCGGTTCGGCTTCGACAGCATGGCGAAGCTGGCGGAAGAAGGCGACAAACTGATCCAATCCGCCGTCGAGATGATCAAGAAATTCCCCGAAGTGGTTAACTACTAAGAGGTCAAGATGGCGGATGTCGAAGTTCTGAAAGCGGACGTGAAGAAATTGTCCGCCAGGGCCACCACCCTGAAGATGAATCTTCACGATTTGTCGGAAGAGTTGCCGATCAACTGGCAATCGATCCCCGACATCGCTCGGCAGGCGTTCGAGGCCTATCGGGATTTGGAGGCCAAGCGGGCGGAATTGAAACAAGCGGAACAAGGATGAGGGTTTGAAAATGACAGCAGTGACACGGGATGGACGCAATTGGGAACCGGCCTATCTTCTTGCCATCAACGGCGAGGTTTGCATCGGTTGCGGCCGGTGCTTCAAGGTGTGCGGCCGCGACGTGATGACCCTGAAGGGCGTCAACGAAGACGGCGAGACGGTCGAACTCGATAATGACGATGAGGAAATCGAAAAGAAAGTCATGTTTCTGAACGATTCCGGGGCTTGCGTCGGCTGCGGCGCCTGTTCGCGGGTTTGCCCGACCAATTGCCAAACCCACGGCGCGGCGGCCTAGATCATGACTGTCGCCGCATCGATCTACGACGATCTGATCGGTGGAGGTCTCCATCCCCTGGGGAACGGATTCGATGTCCATGTGGCGGCTTCGGCCGTCGCCATCGCCATGGCCGAGGCCCAAACCGGCGGGCGGCCGCTGACGCAGACCCTTGGGCTGGATGCGGTCGGCCTGTCGCAATTGGCCGACGCGTTCTTTCCTCATGCCAAGGCGCGCCTGCTGGCGATGGTTGGCGACGGAACGGTGGCGTGGCAAGCCGACGAGGATTGCTTGCGGGATTTGTTGATCCGCTTCAGTTCGGGCGGGACGGGTTACCAGCGCGTGCTGGCTGACATCATCGCCAGACGGGCGCAGGGCCCCAATCATCTTTGGCAGGATTTGGGCTTGCAAGATCGGGCCGAGTTGACCGGCCTGATGCGGCGTCATTTCGCTCCGCTTAAGGAACGCAATGTCCGCGATATGAAATGGAAGAAGTTCCTGTACCGGACCATCTGCCGCGACGAGGGCTACGGCTTCTGCGCGGCGCCCACCTGCGGCGAATGCGACGACTATCATATCTGTTTCGACGAGGAGAGAGGCGACAGCCTGCTGGGGGTGGGGCGGGACCGATCCGTCGCGGCATTGCCGCATCCCGCAACCATGCCGTAACCACAAAAATATCAGATTACAGCATTGATATATAATTGTATTTATAAGAAATGGCGTTACCGAAAAATGCGTATAGTGGTAAATACAGTTCTTTTATCGTAATCGTTCTTGACTCGAAAGCCGCCCAAGAGTAGACAGGCCGCACCGCCACAGAAGCGCCCGCAGGGAAACCTTCGGGCGCTTTGGTTTTTTCTATTCCCCAAATGGCTGCGCGCAGGAAATAATGAAAGAGACCTTCCGTCGCCCGGAGACGAACCATGAACCGCCTGATCCACAATGCCTTGCCGCGGATATTATGCGCCTTATGCATCGCAGTGCTTTTGACCCCCTCGGCGGGCCTGTCGGAGCAGATGGAATGGTCCCTGCCGGAAAATCAGCAAAAAGCCGTGCGCTGGGATATTTTAAGCGGGTATTGGAAAAGGCGTGAATTTCCGTGGAGTGACTATGAAAATGAAAAATATGTTTTTACGAGTAATGAAGGATTCATTGAGGCCACGAAATATAAATCAGACATTGGCTTATTCGCTGGAAGGTGGAAAGTCGTCCGGCGAATGATCGCATTGAAATCGGAATATAGCGATGGCTTAACATTTGACAGAGTGTTGGTAGTAACGGAAGAGCGGTTTTGCGGAACATATGGACAGCGTAACTCTCTTGATAAGGATTTTAACTTTTTTAGAAATATTGATATTTCCCCAGATGATCAAGGCCATGTTTTCTTAAGGGCGGACTACTCCCTTGATATTACGCCACCGTCCCATCCGCTATCGGCTGACAATGAAAATATGTGGAAACAATTCCGCGCCGATGCTGAAAGCTCTAATTACAAGATCGAAGGACCATTGCAGAAAATAGCGGAAAACATGGCGCCGCAATGGTTCCGGGATTTAGTCGCCAAAGACCTGATCCACGATAACCGTTGTGTGCGTTGATCCCCGGATAAACGCTCAAAGCGGTCTCGCGCGTCATGCATTTTCACTTTCCAGTCGAGTCGTATATAAATCCATTGTCCCTATACGCCGGACTGCCGTTCGAGCGTATGACATAATATCCTTCGGCATTATCCCCAAAGTAATCGTCCCTGTCGGAAGGCAACAGCTTCGGGTTACAGCGGATGCTTTTGTTCCATTTGTCGATCAGGTCTTGCCGGGGCATGGTAAAACCCTCAGGCCCAACGTAATCCGCCTTATCGGGCGCAGGGCTGTATGTGCATCTATGAACCACCAATGCAAGGGGCGTTTCATGGCTTAGTACCCAATAGCCGTAATAAATGTACTCCTCTTTCGTGTAGGCGGGGATTGTTCGATCCAAATCTTCAACGAACAGCGTTATGTAATCGGGGTTTGCCTCCACCAAGCGGTAGCGTTGCTTGTTCGGACAGTTTTTTGTTCCATACTTCGTATAGTGAATTTCGCCGTCTTTTCTGAAGCGCATGTCACCGCAAGCCTGAAAATCTTGCAGCCCAATGCGGGTGTATTCCTTGGGCCGCCAGAATACGTCCAGGATGTAATCCATCTCGTGGCCAGGAACAAAGCCGTCAAAACCCGGCTCTCCCGGCCACGGGTCAACAATCGTGCCATGAGCCGAGGCCCTGCCGGGCAAGGCATCAAGCGCAGCCAGCAGCGCAATTGCAAATACTAACAGAATCGACGCTTTAGCGCCGTAACGGGGGGGCATCACACGCTTCCCTTTTCACGTCTCCGAGCCATCGCGCGGAGATACAACACAACCGAAAGGACATAACCATGAATAATCAGCTTTTGCAATCCATTGCCAAGCACATTTCTCAAAACGAGGGAGCGCCGTCCCATCCCTATCTGGACAATACCGGTCTGATCACCGCCGGAGTGGGACAGAATGTGGACAATTGGAACGCCTTCAAACAAGTGGGGTTTGTCAACCGCGACACCGGACAACCCGCCTGCGACACCGACAAACGAACCGGCTTTGACGCTCTGACTGCCGTCAAACCGACCATGACAGGAAAAAATGCTGATGCGTTTAAGGACACCACCAACCTTGATTACCCCAAAGCGGCACAGGATCAATTCTTGACCGGACGCATTCAGGCGGATGAACCCAAGGTGCGCGCCGCCTTGGGCACCGATGCCGACGGCAATTCCGTCTACGACAAGCTGACCGACGGGCAGAAAGCAGTCATGCACGATATTCAGTTTTCCACTAAAGGGGGATTGAGTGGCTACCCAAATCTCACTCAAGCGGCTAAGGACGGAACCCTGAGCGAGAATTACCGAGAGGTCGATGGCACCAGCGGAGGCGGTCGCAATTGGGACCGCTTAGCCCGCAACCGGGCGGCCATCCAGGGCATTCCACTTGAACAAGCCCAGCAGGGAGTGGCCCAGGATCACCAGGGCGATCCCAACTTGCCGAACGAATATAGACGCCTGCTGCCCGCCGCCGGAAAAACCAGTGATTCTAGCGATCAGCCGGATACGAAAACGGCGAGCGGGGATCAGCCGACCGCTCAGCAACCCCAACAATCCGCGTCGTCACAGCCCGGCAGCGGAGACCAGACTCAAGCCCAACAACCGCCCCAACAAACCGCCGCCGCTTCCTCGACGGACGACACCGAAGCGTCGGCCTATCCCCCGGTCGACGATCAGACAGCTCAACGCTTGGCCAGCCTTCCCGATCTGCCGCCCGCAGGCACTCCCCTCAGTCAGGCGTTCGCAGATATCAGCAACGACAACACGCCGGTTCCATTCGCCGCCATGAGCCAAGCCCTGACCGATATGGGCGGCGAGCCGCCTCCACCCTCGCTGTTGGGTGGCGACGGTGCCACCGGAGCGTTCGCATAAAACGGCGGACGCTCTTTCTTTTGTTACCCTTACCTCTAGGAGTTAATCATGAAAAAACATCCCGTTTACACCACCGTCACGCGGCGGCGCGACGCCATTTGCCAAGACTGGGCTGAACTGGTCTTGCGGTGACACGAAAACCATACCCTGCAACTGTGCCGTAACCATCCACTATTTCAGCATATTGCATTGATATATAATGATATTAATAAATACTGGAGTTGCCGCAAAAGTGCGTATGATGGAAATATAAATACAACTATCACAATGCAGCTTGACTCGAAAACCGCTCCAGAGTAGACAGAGCGCACCGCCACAGAAGCGCCCGCAGGGAAACCTTCGGGCGCTTTGGTTTTTTCTATTCCCCAAATGGCTGCGCGAAGGGGATAATGGAAGAGACCTTCCGTCGCCCGGAGACAAACCATGAACCGCCTGATCCACAATGCCTTGCCGCGGATATTATGCACCTTATGCATCGCAGTGCTTTTGACCCCCTCGGCGGGCCTGTCGGAGCAGATGGAATGGTCCCTGCCGGAAAATCAGCAAAAAGCCGTGCGCTGGGATGTTTTAAGCGGGTATTGGGAGGACCATTTTGGGAACGACACTGATAGTCAAGAATTCGTCTACACGGACAAAGAGGGATTGATTGAGGCCACAAAATACAAATCACACATCAATTTTTTTGCCGGACGATGGAAAGTCGTCCGGCGCATGATTCCCGGAAAATGGACGACCGGTTCCTCTGAGGAATTGGTATTAATGGTCACGGAGGAACGTTTTTGTGGAACATACGGACGACATGACTCTCTTGAGAGCCACTTTACGTTCTATCGGGTAGCCAACGTTTTCGCTGACGAAAATGGGCAAATGCTCATAAGTCTCGATTATTCCATCGATATTGGTCCTCCCCCTCACCCGTTTTCTGTGGACAAAAAAATTGTGTGGAAACAGTTTCGCACCAAAGTCGAAAGCACAAAATACAAAACCGAAGGGCCGTGGCGGAAAATAACAAAGGACCAAGCCCCGCAATGGTTCCGGGATTTAGTCGCCAAAGACCTGATCCATGACAATCGCTGTGTCAGATAACCTCGTGCATACGGGCTAATAGCCCCCGCACCTAATGCACTAACCGAATTTCCCCAATTGGCGCGAAAGCGCCGATACGAAGCAGCCCGCAGGCGCCTCCTGCGGGTTGTTTCATTTTACCTCAAGCGTTAACCGAACATCAAAGGAGCAATCATGAACTATCAGCAATTGATGAACACAACCCGCCACATCAGTGACAACGAGGGCCTGTTCAAAACCCCAACCGGCCAAGTGAAAAGCATCTATGGCGACAGCAACGGCAACATCACCACCGGCGTTGGGATCAACGTCAATAGCCGCGATAATTTCATTCAGCAGCCGTTCAGAAATGCGGACACTCAAGATACTCTTTCATCGGCGGAAAAGGCCCAGGCTTATGACGCCTATCAAACCGCCCGTCAAAAAGATCCATCCCTAACGCCGCAAAATTTTATGCAGTTCGATTCCATCGAATACCCACCCAACCTGCGCGATTCGGGCGTCATGGACCGTGTGCTTTCCGATGAGCCCAAAATCCGCGCCGCCTTGGGCACCGATGCCGACGGAAACTCCGTCTACGACAAGCTGACCGATGGGCAGAAAACCGTGATGCATGACGTCTATTACGCCAACGGATCATTCCAGAATTTTCCCAAGCTGATCGATAAAGCGAAAAATGCGGATGCCAAAGGCATTGCCAATGAAAGCTCATTCATGGGTGGTGCGGGGCAATATAATTATGATCGTCTTGCCCGCAATCGCGCCGCCGCGCAGGGCATCAGTTTTGAAGACGCGCAGAAAGACGTTGCGACGCAACATGCAAAAGACCAGAACCTTCCCCCGAACTATAAAGCGTTAATACCGAAAAGCACCTCCGATTCAGGCGACACGAGCAGTCAGCAAACGGCGAGCGGGGATCAACCGACCGCTCAGCAGGAGCAACAAACCGCCGCCGCTTCCTCGACGGACGACACCGAAGCGTCGGCCTATCCCCCGGTCGACGATCAGACAGCTCAACGCTTGGCCAGCCTTCCCGATCTGCCGCCCGCAGGCACCCCCATCACACAGGCGTTCGCAGATATCAGCAACGACGACACGCCGGTTCCATTCGCCGCCATGAGCCAAGCCCTGACCGATATGGGCGGCGAGCCGCCTCCGCCCTCGCTGTTGGGTGGCGACGGTGCCACCGGAGCGTTCGCATAAAAACGGCGGACGCTCTTTCTTTTCCTACCCTTACCTTCTAGGAGTTATCATGAAGAAACATCCCGTTTACACCACCGTCACGCGTCGGCGCGACGCCGTTTGCCAAGACTGGGCAACCCAATCCCGCAACGATCCGGAATTCGGCGGCAAGATTTTGGACGCCGCCTTGGAAATCGCCAAGGACGTCGTTAACCGGTACGGCAACAAAGAACTCCGCGCCGCCCTGAACGACACCGGCATGGGCAATCATCCCGAAATGGTGCGCCTGCTGTGGAAGGTCGGCCAAGCCCTGAACGAGAACAACAAACGGGCCGGACGTTCCAGTCTTCCGCCCAAGGATTGGGGCAAGGTGTTTTATCCCAATTTCCCAAACCCCTGATCGAACACGGATCACCTTATTGCGCAACGCCGCCGCCGTAAAAGGTTGGCGGCGTTTCGCTTTTGGGACCTTCGCATTCCCTCAGTTCACCTTGAACCCATATTTCTCGAACACTTGTTTGGCGTCTGGGGATTTCAGGAACTCCAGATAGGCCTTGGCCGCCGGATTGTCGTGACCGGCCACCAGGGCGACCGGGTAGACCACCGGATCGTGCAACGCGGATGGAAAGGCGGCCACCACTTTGACTTTCTTGGTGACGGCGGCATCGGTGGCGTAAACGACTCCATAGGGCGTCTCGCCCATTTCCACGAAGGTCAACGCCGCCCTGACCGAGGCGGAGCGGGCCAATTTGGGCTCGATCTTTTGCCATTGACCAAGATTTTCCAAGGCTTGTTTGACATAGATGCCGACCGGAACATGATCGGGGTCGCCGGTGGATAAGCGGCCGTTGCCCAACAGAGCTGCCAAGTCCAAGTTTTTATCGATGGTGATGGGGGGCGTCTTCGCGTCCGCCGGAGCGATCAGAACCAGACTGTTGCCCAAAAGATTGGTGCGGCTGGCCGGATCGATCAACTTGCGTTCGGCCAGATAGTCGGCCCATTGCTGGTCGGCGGACAAAAATACGTCGGCGGGGGCGCCCTGTTCGATTTGCTTGGCCAAGGTCGAGGACGAGGCGTAGGACGCCTTGACCGTTCCCAATCCCTTGGCGGAGAACAAAACGGCGATTTCATCAAGGGCGTTGGTGGTCGAAGCGGCGGCGAAGACCAGGACGTCTTGCGCTTGTCCGATGGACGCAAACAAGAACACGGCGAAGAAAACGCCGATAAAAGCATGCGGTTTCATGTGCGCTCCATAAAGCGAAAGGGCGGACGCTTTAGGAAAGAAAAGGGGTTATTTGCCGATGATCACTTCGGTCGATTTGATAATGGCGTGAACCTTGTCGCCAACCTTCAAATCCAAATCTTCGGCGGAATCCAGGCCAATCAGCGAGACGATGGTTTGGCCGTCGATATCGACGGTGATTTTGGCCATCACCGCGCCTTTGTCGATGGCGGTGATTTTTCCCTTCAGGTTGTTGCGGGCACTGAGTTTCATAATCCATCTCCTTGAAGTCGGTATCGTCCGGTTCGACTCTACCGCAGTTCGTTCGAAACTCAAGACGGCGAATCCGACATTTATTTTCGGGTTATCTTAACGACCTGTCCGATTCCCGACATTGACGCAAACGCGACAGTTATAGTTATTATAAATCAACGCGTTATGTAGTGGCATGGGGGTTGCAACGCTTGGGGAAGTTTGCAGCGAAACAAAGGGATGCCGCCATGATCACTTTGACAGATAACGCCCTTGCCGCCGTTCGTTCCGCCATCGCCGACGCGTCTCAATCCATGGAAGGATTGCGCATCATGGTCGAGGCCGGAGGATGCGCCGGGTACAAATACATGATGGGCCTGGTGGCCGAAGCCGATCCCCAGGACATCGTCGTCGAACGCGAGGGCATCAAGGTCTTCCTTGATCAGGACAGCGCGCCCTTGCTGGTTGGCACCACCGTCGATTTCGTCAACGGCGTCGAAGGGGCCGGATTCACTTTCGACAATCCGCAGGCGCAGAACAAATGCTCGTGCGGCAAGTCTTTCGGTTGATAGGAGCCGGTCATGTGGGATTATACGGAAAAAGTTAAGGACTACTTCTTCAACCCCAAGAACTCCGGCGTGCTGGAGGACGCGGACGGCGTCGGCGACGTCGGCGCGATTTCCTGCGGCGATGCGTTGCGCCTGATGATCAAGGTGGACAAGGATTCCGACGTGATCGTCAACGCCAAATTCCAGACCTTCGGGTGCGGCTCGGCGATCGCCTCGTCTTCGGCTTTGACCGAGATGATCATCGGCAAGACCATCGATGAAGCGATGACCATCACCAACCAGGACATCGCCGATTTTCTGGGCGGCCTGCCGCCCGAGAAAATGCATTGCTCGGTGATGGGGTACGAGGCCCTGCGCGCCGCCGTCGCCAATTACAAGGGCGAGGAATGGGAAGACGATCACGAGGAAGGGGCGCTGATTTGCAAATGCTTCGGCGTCGATGAAGGCATGATCGAACGGGCGGTGCGCGGCAACCGTCTGACCACCATGGAGCAGGTTACTCATTACACCAAGGCGGGCGGCGGCTGTTCGACCTGCGCCGAGGCGATCGAGGAGGTGTTGGCCAAGATCAACGCGCGGATGGTCGAGGAGGGTATTCTGTCGGCGAGCGAAGCCTTCGATCCGGCCCATGCGTTGCGCCGTTCGGCCAAGCCCCATCAGCCCAAGGTGTCTCCCCTGGCTCCGGCGGCGCCCGGCCATCAGCCGCCTGCAAAATTGACCACCTTGCAGAAGATCAAGCTGATCGAGCAGGCCATCGAGGAGTTGCGCCCGTTCCTGCACGCCGACGGCGGCGATTGCCAATTGGTGGATGTGGAGGGCGATGTCGTCTACGTGCAACTGTCGGGCAGTTGCGTCGGCTGCCAGATGGCCAGCGTCACCCTGAACGGCGTTCAGGAACGGCTGGTCGAGAAGCTGGGCTTCCTAGTGCGCGTCGTTCCCGTCAAAAACCATCATTAGCAGAATCGAGGTCCGCCATGCGTCCAGTCTATCTCGATAACAACGCCACCACCCGCGTCGATCCCGACGTTGTTCAAGCCATGCTGCCGTTCTTCACCGAGCAATTTGGAAACGCCTCGTCCATGCACGCTTTCGGGTCGGCGGTGGGCGATGCCCTGCGGACGGCCAGAAAGCAGGTGCAGGCCCTGATCGGCGCCGAATTCGACCATGAAATCGTCTTTACCTCGGGCGGAACCGAATCGGATAACGCCGCCATTCTATCGGCTTTGGAAACCCAGGTTGGCCGCGACGAGATCATCACCACCGCGGTGGAGCATCCCGCCATTTTGTCCCTGTGCGATCATCTGTCCAAAACCAGGGGAATCGCGATTCACAAGATCGGAGTGGATTCCATGGGGCGGCTTGACCTCGAAGCCTATCGCAAGGCGCTGGGACCCAAGACCGCCATCGTCTCGATGATGTGGGCCAACAACGAAACCGGCACGCTGTTTCCCGTGGATCTGCTGGCCGAACTGGCGCACGAGGCCGGAGCCCTGTTCCATACGGACGCCGTGCAGGCTGCGGGCAAGATCGCCATCGACCTAAAATCCACCGAAATCGACATGCTGTCGCTGTCCGGCCATAAGCTCCACGGACCCAAGGGCATCGGCGCCTTGTACGTCCGCAAGGGCGTTCGGTTCCGTCCCTTGCTTCGGGGCGGACACCAGGAACGGGGACGCAGAGCGGGAACCGAGAACGTTCCGGCCATCATCGGCCTGGGCAAGGCCGCCGAATTGGCGCTTGCGCACATGGACGACGAGCGGACGCGGGTCAAAGCCTTGCGCGACCGTCTGGAAAAGGGCCTGCTGAACCATGTGGGCAACAGCTTCGTTACCGGCGATCCCTCGAACCGGTTGCCCAACACCTGCAACATCGCTTTCGAATACATCGAGGGCGAGGCGATCTTGCTGCTGCTGAACAAGGCGGGTATCGCCGCGTCGTCCGGTTCGGCCTGTACCTCGGGCTCGCTGGAGCCGTCTCATGTGTTAAGGGCGATGAAGGTTCCCTACACGGCGGCGCACGGCGCCATCCGCTTTTCGTTCGGTCGGGAGAATTCCGATCTTGACGTCGATCAGGTGCTGGAAGCGGTGCCGCCGATCATCGCCAAGCTGCGCCAGTTGTCGCCGTTCTGGCAGGGCGACGGCAAAGCGGAAGCGGCTTTCAACCCGGTTTTTGCTTAACGAAGAGGTGGTGGTCATGGACGGCACGCAAAAGATCAGCATCAATGACACTACCTTGCGCGACGGCGAGCAATCGCCCGGCGTGTCTTTCTCGGTCGCGGAAAAGGTCGCCATCGCCCGGGCCTTGCAAGCCGCCGGCGTGGATGAAATCGAGGCAGGCACTCCCGCCATGGGCGGCGCGGAAATCGAAAGCATCGCCCATGTGGCGCAATCGGTTCGCGAGGTGCGGGTGACCGCCTGGGGACGGATGACCGAATCCGACGTCAAAGCCGCCCTAGCCACCGGGGTCAAGGCGGTCAACCTGTCCACTCCGGTTTCCGACCGCCAGATCAAGGCCAAGTTCGGGACCGGCCGGGCCGACGTGCTGGACCGGGTGCGCAGGGTCGTGACCATGGCGCGCGACCAGGGCTTGATCGTATCGGTGGGCGGCGAGGATTCCAGCCGGGCCGATTTGGATTTCGTCATCGAAGTGATGGAAGCGGCCGAGGAGGCCGGAGCGTGGCGGTTCCGTTTCGCCGATACGTTGGGGGTCATGGGGCCGCTTGAGTGTTACGCGCTGTTCCGCCGCCTGTGCGCGGAAACCGACATGGCTTTGGAATTCCACGGTCACAACGACGTAGGCATGGCGACGGCCAACACCATCGCCGCGATTCAGGGCGGCGCCACCGACGCCAGCGTCTCGGTGCTGGGTTTGGGGGAACGCGCCGGTAACGCCGCCCTGGAACAAGTGGTTTCCGCGTTGTCGGTTCTGGGCGGCCATCGCACCAAGGTGCAGTCCACCAAGCTGCTGTCGCTGGCCGATTTGGTGGCCCAGGCCGCCCGCCATCCCATTCCGGTATCGAAACCCATCGTCGGGGCGCAGGTGTTCACCCACGAATCCGGCATTCACGTTTCCGGGCTGCTGCGCGATCCCGGCACTTACGAAGCGTTGGCTCCGGCCGATTTCGGCCGCGAGCGGCGGATCGTGCTGGGCAAGCATTCGGGGATGGCGGCATTGTCCTACGCCCTGGACATTCTGGGCGTGCATGCCGACAACGGCCAGAAGCGGATCATCTTGGACGGCGTTCGCAATCTGGCCATCGACGCCAAGCGGGCCATCGATATGAGCGAGCTTCAGGAATTGTCGACCCAAGTTCTAAGGACCTGTCAATCATGAGCATTCTTGACGACTTGAACCGTCTTTCCTCGGCCGAGGATTTTTTCGAAACGCTGGACGTGCCTTACGATCCCGCCATCGTCCGGGTGTCCAGACTGCATATTTTAAGGCGCATGGGCCAATACCTCAAAGGCGAGGACTTCACCGGTTTGGACGACCAAGCCGTCCGAGCCGCCTGCCGGTCTTGCCTGGCCGCCGCCTATCAGGACTTCGTCGGCTCCTCGCCCATCGAGCAGCGCGTCTTCAAGGTTCATCAGGATGCGGTGAAGCCCAAGAATGCGAAGGAATCGGCCAAGCCGTTCGTTCCGCTGTCCGCGCTGGGCGTGGTTGGTTAGACGGACACCGGCTGTTGGATTTGCGACAGGACGGTCGCTTTCATGCGGGCGAAATCGTCCGAAAGCGCGGAAATGCTGCGCCGCCACAAGTGGCACGAAGCTTGCGGATAGAATGAGTGATTAGCAACTTTCCAATGGGAGACCGCCCAATGCACATTGTGGTTTGCATCAAGCAAGTCCCTGACAGCGCTCAAATCCGCGTCCATCCGGTGACCAATACGATTATGCGTCAAGGGGTGCCGACCATCATCAATCCTTACGACTTGGTGGTTTTGGAGGAAGCCCTGCGCTTGCGCGACCGCTACGGCGGCGAGGTCACGGTGCTGACCATGGGACCGGCCATGGCCGAGGACTCGTTGCGCAAATGCCTAACGTTCGGGGCTTCCCGCGCGGTGCTGCTGACCGATCGCTTTTTTGCCGGTTCAGATACCCTGGCGACCAGTTTCGCGTTGACGGCTGCCATTCGTAAGATTTCGCAAACCTGGGGCGAACCCGACATCGTGTTCGCGGGCAAGCAAACCATCGACGGCGACACCGCTCAGGTCGGACCGGGCATCGCCAGCCGATTGGGGCTTCAGCAATTGACCTATGTGGCCAAGATCAACGGCGTCGAATCCGACCGGAAGCGGATCGAGGTCGAGCGCCGCGCCGAGGGTGGGACGCAGGTCTTGGAATCGCGGTTGCCGGTGCTGATCACCATGCTGGAAGGGGCCAACGAAATGCGCCGGGGAACGATGGCCTCGGCCTTGGCCGCCGCCAAGGCGGAAATCCATACCTGGAGCGCCGCCGATGCCGGGATCGAGGACGTGACCAAATGCGGCCTGCGCGGGTCGCCGACAGTGGTCAAGAAGGTGTTCGCGCCCACTCCCCGTTCGGAAAAGGCCCATCAGTTGCCGGTGGGCGGCAAGCACGCGGAAGAAATCGCCCAACTGATCATCGAGGATTTGTTTAAACGGAAACCCGCCATCGAGGACGAATTGATGAAGTTCGCCTCGGGTCAGTAAAGGAGTTCTCCATGACTACAGCGCCCAAAACCACCAAGCCAGCCGCCGAAGGCGGCAACCGCGCCACCATGAGAAAGGAATTGCCCGAGCATTTTAAGGCCTATCGCCATGTTTGGGTGTTTATCGAATACGAACACGGACGAATTCATCCGGTTTCCCTGGAATTGCTGGGCGAAGGCCGGAAGCTGGCCGACAAGCTGGGCGTGGAGTTGGCGGGGGTGGTCGTCGGCGAAAAAGCCGACGAACTGGCGGCGGCCGCGCAAGAGGCTTTCGAATTCGGCGCCGATCTGGTCTATCGGGTTTACGACCCCGTCCTGGCCCACTACCGCAATCAAAGTTTCACCAAGGCCGTTACCGATCTGGTCAACGCTTACAAACCGGAAATTTTCCTGCTGGGCGCGACCACCTTGGGCCGCGACTTGGCCGGTTCGGTCGCCACCACCTTGATGACCGGCCTGACGGCGGACTGTACCGAACTGGCCATCGACGACGAGCGGTCGCTGGCGGCCACCCGTCCCACCTTCGGCGGGTCGTTGTTGTGTACCATACACACCCTGAATTACCGTCCGCAAATGGCGACGGTGCGCCCGCGCGTGTTCGCCCTGCCCGCGCGCCAGTCCGGCCGCGCCGGACGGATCGTCGATCACCGCTTGGACATGGTCGAGGAAAGCATCGTCACCAAAGTCTTGCGGTTCATTCCCGATCGCGAGTCCAATCAGGTTCAGTTGGCGTTCGCCGACATCGTGGTGGCTGGGGGGCTGGGCTTGCGTTCGGCGGAAAACTTCCATCTGATCCGGAATCTGGCCGAGGTGCTGGGGGCCGAATACGGAGGGTCCCGCCCGTTGGTGCAAAAAGGCTGGATCACGGCGGACCGGCAGATCGGGCAGACCGGCAAGACCATCCGTCCCAAGGTCTATATCGCGGCGGGCATTTCCGGCGCCATTCAACATCGGGTCGGGGTCGAGGGGGCGGATTTGATCATCGCCATCAACACCGATCCCAATGCGCCCATTTTCGATTTCGCCCATGTGGGTGTGATCGCCGACGCCATTCAGGTGCTGCCGGCCTTGACCGAGGCCTTCGCCAAGCACCTGTCCGTCAATCGGATCGCTGGGTAGGAGGGACTGATATGATCGACGAAAAGTTTGACGCCATCGTCGTCGGAGCGGGACCGTCCGGCAACGCCGCCGCCTATGTCATGGCCAAGGAAGGGCTGAAGGTCCTGCAATTGGAGCGCGGCGAATACCCCGGTTCCAAGAACGTGCAAGGGGCCATCCTGTACGCCAATGCCTTGGAAGCCATCATCCCCAACTTCCGCGAGGACGCACCGCTGGAGCGCCACATCATCGAACAGCGGATGTGGATGCTGGACGATTCGTCCTATGCCGGGATGCATTACCGCTCGGACGATTTCAACGAGGAAAAACCCAACCGCTACACCATCATCCGCGCCCAGTTCGACCGTTGGTTCAGCCGTCAGGTCAGGGACGCCGGGGCGACCTTGTTGTGTGAAACCACCGTCACCGAATTGCTGAAGGATTCAAAGGGCAAGGTCATCGGCGTGCGCACCGACCGCGAAGGCGGCAAGGTTTTCGCCGACGTGGTGGTATTGGCCGAGGGCGTCAACGGTCTGGTAGGCCAGCGATCCGGCCTGCGCTCGGAACCCGAGGCGGAAGCCGTGGCCCTTGCGGTCAAGGAAATGCACTTCCTGCCCCGCGAGGTCATCGAGTCCCGTTTCAATCTGAAAGGCGAGGAAGGGGTGGTCATCGAGGCGATCGGTACGGTGACCGCCGGGATGACCGGAACCGGTTTCCTTTACACCAATCAGGAATCCATTTCGATCGGGATCGGCTGTCTGGTTTCGGATTTCAAGACCGGCGATTTCAGTCCTTATGCATTGCTGGAAGGGTTCAAGAACCATCCGTCGATCAAGCCGCTGCTGGAAGGGGCCGAGGTCAAGGAATACGCCGCCCATCTGATCCCCGAAGGGGGATACAAGGCGATACCGACCCTGTACGGCGACGGCTGGGTGATCGTCGGCGATGCCGGGCAATTCGTGAACGCGGTTCACCGCGAGGGCTCCAACATGGCCATGACCACCGGCCGGGTGGCTGCGGAAACCATCGTTCGCCTGAAACGGACCCGCGAACCGATGAACGAAGCCAATCTGGTTCAATATCAGCAAGCTTTGGAAAAGACTTTTGTGATCAAGGATTTGAAGAAATACAAGGACATCCCCTCGTTCCTGCACGGCAACAAGCATTTCTTCAGTCTGTACCCCAAGCTGATGAGCAAGGCGGCGCAGACCATGTTGCGGGTGGACGGGATCGACAAGATATCCAAGGAAAAGGAAATCGTGTCCAGCTTCCGCAAGGAAAGGACGCTTTGGGGCATGGTGGGCGACGCATTCAAACTGGCGAGGGCTTGGCGATGAGTACTGCGGCTGATTTCGCGACCATGAAGGTCGAAAGCAAGTTGTTCCAGAACCGGTATCTGGTGGATTCGGGGCGGCCCCACATCAAGATCCGCCCGCATTCCACGCCGTCCAAGGAATTGCTGTCCTTGACCAAGGTGTGTCCGGCCGGTTGTTACGAACAGAACGACCGGGGGCAAGTGGAAGTTACCACCGACGGCTGCCTGGAATGCGGCACCTGCCGGGTGATTTGCGCCGGAACCGACGTCATCGAGTGGAATTATCCGCGCGGCGGGTTCGGCATCCAGTTCAAGTTCGGATGACCGTCTATTTTTCCGACGCGGATATCGACCGGCTGATCGCCGAGGATGCTCCCTATGGCGACGTGACGACCAGGGCGCTGGGCATCGGCGGCCATAAGGGACGAATGACGTTCGTCGCGCGTCATCCGTTGGTGTTGAGCGGGGCCGCCATTGCCGCCCGCATGGTCGAACGGCTGGGCGGGCGGGTTCTGTCGGTCGCGGCCGACGGCGGCGGTATGGATGCCGAATCCCTTGTTTTGTCGGCTGACGGCGCGGCGGCTTCTTTGCACATGGCTTGGAAGGTCGCGCAAACGGTGGTGGATTGGTCGTCCGGAATTGCCACGGCGACGGCGTCCATCGTCACAGCCGCGCAATCGGTATCGCCCCATGTCCGCATCGCCGTCGCCCGCAAGGCGCCGCCCGGAACGCGAAAGCTGGCGGTGGCGGCGGTCCATGACGGCGGCGCGGAAATGCATCGCTGCGGCCTTTCCGAGACGGTGCTGATTTTTCCGGAACATAGGGTCTTCATGGGAGATAACCCGATCGCCGACGCGGTGGCGGCGGCGCGGACGCAAGCGCCGGAGCGAATGATCGTCGTCGAGGTGACCAGTCCAGGCGATGCGATAAGCGCCGCGGCGGCCGGGGCGCAGGTGGTGCAGTTGGAGAAATTGACTCCTGATGAGGTCCGTTCCGTGGCCGGTTCGATTCATGGAAAGTGTCTGATCGCGGCGGCAGGGGGAATCCGCGCCGACAACGCCGCCCAATACGCGGCGGCGGGCGCCGATATTCTGGTGACGTCGGCACCGTATGCGGCGGTGCCTGCTGAAATTAAGGTTATGATTACGCACAGTTAATTCGCTTGCGTTGGCAGTATTCCAGAGCGCATTCTATTTCGCCAAGGGGCACAGGGGTTAAGCCGATGGATGGTGGCGATCAGCGAACAGCGAAGAAGCCGAATGCGTCTTTGAATAGGATGCTTCCCAGACAGTACAAGCATGTCAACTTGGCGTTGCAGGGTGGCGGCGCTCATGGGGCTTTTACCTGGGGCGTTCTCGATCGGTTGATGGGGGACAAGCGCATCTGGATCGACGGTCTTAGCGGCACCAGCGCGGGCGCCATGAACGCCGTGGTCATGGCGGACGGGTTCATCAAGGGGCGTCGCGACGGGGCGCGGGCGGCCATTGCCGAGTTTTGGCATCGGGTCAGCAAGGCCGGTTTTTCCAACAATGTCGGCATGGGGCCTTTGAACAGCTCTCCCAAAAGCTGGAACCTGGACAGTACGCCCTATTACGCCATGTTCGATTTGATCACGCGGGTTTTCTCGCCTTATGAGCTTAATCCCTTCGATTACAATCCGTTGCGGGAGATCATCGACGAGATGATCGACTTCCATGCCTTGCGCAATCACAAAGAACTGAAATTGTTCGTGACGGCCACCAACGTCCGGACCTGCAAGCCCAAGGTCTTTCATACCGCCGAAATGACCGCCCCCATGCTGATGGCGTCGGCCTGCGTTCCGCTTCTTTTCAAAGCCGTGGAAATCGACGGCGAACATTATTGGGACGGCGGTTATATGGGCAATCCGACCATTTACCCGCTGATTCACGAATGCAAATCCCATGACGTGGTCATCGTGCAAATCAACCCGTTGTGGCGCAGCGAGGTCCCCACCAAGGCCCGCGACATCCTGAACCGGATAACCGAGCTAAGTTTCAATTCGTCGTTGGTCCGCGAAATGCGCGGCGTGGCCACCATCACCGGGCTGATCGATTCCGGCAAGCTGTCGTCCGACGTTTATTCGCGGGTCAATTTCCACATGATCGAGGCTCCCGACGAATTGCCGACTCTGGGTGTTTCCAGCAAGTTCAACACCGACATCCGCTTTTTGGAGCATCTGCACGAAATGGGGTGGAAATGCGCCGATTCGTGGCTGGAAAAAAATTACGACGACATCAACGTCAAATCCAGCATCAGCGTGTTCGAGACGTTTATGTAAGATGCGCGGTGCCGGTCGAGTAACGGTAAATCCCGTGATATCCTTGACCTAAAGGTTCCGCCTCACTACACCAGAACGAAGACAGTCCCAAGGAGGTTGTATTGCGCCGCATCGGTCGTATCGTCGTTGTCATTTGCGCTTTGGTCGGGGTGCTGACGCTGCTTGGGATCGGCTTTGGGTTATGGGGCATATCGCGTTTAACCGAGGCGGAACGCATGGTTGGCTCGCTGCCCAAGAAGATGGTTCTAAGCGTGGACTTGGAACGAGGGTTCAAGCAAGGCTTGGACGGCGGGGCGCTGCGTCGGCTGACCGAAGGCCGGGATTATGTTTTGCCCGAAGTGGCCGACGCCATCGCCAAGGCGGCGACCGATCCGGCGGTGATGGGGCTTTACGCCACCATCGGTTCGCTGGGAGTGGGAATGGCCGGCGCGCAGGAATTGCGCGACGCGGTTGCGGTCTTTCGCGCGTCCGGCAAGCCGACCATGGTGTTTTCCGAAACCATGGGGGAAAGCGGCAACGGCACCGTGGCTTATTATCTAGCATCGGCTTTCGATCAGATTTGGTTGCAGCCGTCGGGTGAATTGGCGTTGCAGGGGTTTCTGGTCGAAAGTCCGTATCTCAAGGGGTTTCTGGATTTTGTCGGGGTCGAACCGCAATTTTCCGGGCGGTGGGAATATAAATCGGCCATCGAGATGTTCACCGAAAAGGGGATGAGCCCCGCGCATCGGGAAAATATGGGAGTGTTGATGGATTCGTGGATGTCTCAGGTCGTCCACGGCATCGCCCAATCGCGCAAAATGGACGAACGGACGGCGCGGTCCTTGGTGGGCAAGGGGCCGTTCGTCGCGTCCGAGGCGTTGTCGGCCGGTCTGGTCGATCAAGTGGGGTATCGCGATCAGGCCGAGGAAGCCATGGCTTCGTTCGTCGACGAGGCCGACGAAGTCGACGTGGCCGACTATGCCGATCACTTGAACAAACACGGGCTTGGCATCGCGGTGATTACCGGGCAGGGGGACATTCAACGCGGCGGCAAGGACGATCCGTTGGGTGGCGACGAAGCGGGATTCGCATCCGACACCATCGCTCAAGCTTTCCGGGACGCTGTGGACGACGACCGCGTCAAGGGCATCTTGTTCAGGGTCGATAGTCCCGGCGGTTCCTATACCGCGTCGGACACCATCTGGCGGGAAGTGGCCATGGCAAGGGATGCCGGAAAACCGGTGGTGGTTTCCATGGGCGACATGGCAGCCTCGGGGGGGTATTTCGTCGGCATGAACGCCGATAAGGTCGTGGCCGAACCCGGCACGATTACCGGCTCCATCGGGGTTTTTACCGGCAAGATGGTGCTGAAGGACCTGTGGTCCAAACTGGGAATCGGCTGGGACGGCCTGGCCAAGGGCGACAACGCCGCCATGTGGAGCGCCAATCATCCGTTTACTCCGGCGCAGTGGGATCGGGTCAACCGCCTGCTTGATCAAATCTATAAGGACTTCACCGCCAAGGCGGTGGAGGGGCGCCGCATTCCCGCCGCTCAAATCGATCAGGTCGCTCGCGGCCGGGTATGGTCGGGAGCCGACGCCAAGCGTTTGGGGTTGGTGGATGAACTGGGCGGGTTCGATACCGCCTTGTCGGTTCTGAAAACCGCGATGAAGGAAAGTCCCGACGCTCCCGTCGAACTTATCGCCTATCCGCAACCGAAGTCGCCGTTCGAAATGATCCGCGATGTCTTGAATCAAGGGGTTTACGATCGGGAGACTCTGGGCCGGATCGCCAAGGGCGTCCGGGTTCTGTCGCCGCTGGTGTCGGCCATTGCAGCCCGGTCGCCGGGCGCGGCGCTGAGTTCGCCCCGGCCATGACCCCCGTCGCCGTCATCACCGGGACCAGCAAGGGCATCGGGCTTGCAACCGCCAAGCGGTTCATGGCCGAGGGGTGGCGGGTGCTGACTTGCGCCAGGACCGAGCCCGACGGTGGCCGTGATAATCCGTTGTGGCAGGATCATTGTCTGGTCGATCTAATCGACGCGGCGCAAACCCAAGCGTTTATCGACCGCGTTCTGGATCAAGCCGAGGGCGGCATCGTTCACGCCCTGATCAACAATGCCGGACTGTCCCCTAAAACGCCGTACAAGGAACGGCTGGGGGTGCTGAACGGACCCATCGACGGCTGGAAGCAGGTGTTCGAGTTGAACTTCTACGCGCCGCTGCGTTTGGCGCGCGGCCTTGCCGGGGCCTTGCACAAGGGCTCGGGGGCGGTGGTCAACGTGACCTCCATCGCTGGACATTTCGTGCATCCCTTCGCCGGTTCGGCCTATTCCACCTCGAAGGCGGCGCTGTCGGGGCTGACTCGCGAAATGGCGGTGGAGTTCGCCCAATTGGGAGTGCGGGTCAACGCCGTCGCTCCCGGCGAGATCAGCACCGAAATGATTTCCGCCGAGTACGAGGCTTTGGTGCCGCGCATTCCGTTGGACCGGATGGGCAGGCCCGAGGACGTGGCCGCCACCATCTTTAGACTGTGTACGCCCGACTTCGCCTATGTGACCGGCAGCGAAGTGTTCATCACCGGCGGTCAGCATCTGTTTTGACCTTCTTGACCCCAGGCTGGGCCGGAGTCACTATCGGGCGATGAGCAAACCCACCCCAAAATGGCTGAAGACCGATGGCGATCCGGTGTCGTGCACCGAGAAGCTGAAAGTTCTTGAGCAAAATTTGGACGAATTTCTAACGCTTTCGAACGACTTTTTGGAAGACGCTGCGCTGATGGGCTGCGATGTCGAGGCCGTGCGCCGCGTTCTGGCCGATGCGCTGGGGGCGATTCCGGCGCCTTACGGCACCAACAAAAAATAAGTTGTGATTTTGCTGTAGGAAGTGCCGCCATTGCGGCGGCGACCAAGCGCCTGGACAGGCCCGCCCGACTACAAGAAACGCTAGAGCCGGATGCTTTGAGGTTGAATCGCCGACGCGATTCACCGAAGAGCTGAATCCGTCTCTATTCAATAAGGTAGAGGGCGATTCAGACATTAGATCAGGACGCGTGCGCGTCGATCTAATGTCATCGCGCTCTAAGCCAGATCGGGAAGAATACTGGAAACCTTCTGCGTAGCGCTGGGCGCGGGTTTGGGACTTTCACCGGCTGGCGCAGCCGCGGCCGCAGCGGTCCCGTTGGCGGGCTGTTCCGGCGATGCCGGTTTGGGGGGCGTCACGCCCGAAGCGGATGTCGGCTCCAAACCCAGCTTTTCTTCGATACGGCGCAAATCCTTGCGGTACTGGATCAGTTTGGCGTCCAGACTGGTGCTGCCTTGACGGGTGTCGTCGATGGCTTTCGACCAATCGGTACGTTCTTTTTTCAGAACCTGTTCCAGGGCTTCGATGCGCCGCGACAAAGGATCGGACATCTCTTGAAGAGTGCGCGCATTGGATTGGGTCAGTGTAGCCTTGATTTTGTCCAGTTCGTCGACCAACTCTTGTTTGATCCATTTGGACTTTTTGTCCATATCCTCGGAGATGGCCTTAAGCCGTTCCTCCATATCGGAATTGATCTGAACCTTAAGTTCGTAGGCATTGCTGACAAGATTGGACATGTACATCATCAAACCGCCTCCAACGACCAGTACGACACCGGCGGCAAGGCTGACGATAAGGACTGCTGACATGCTCATGATAAGGATCCATTCTGGTTCCGGGTCCGTGTAATGTGGGGGAATGTGCGCTGCAAAGCAATACTTTCGTTGGTCCATGAGAGAAAGTCCCTCGGCGTTGCCTCGGTGTACTTTTTCACACCCAACTCGTTAAGGTACGCTAAAACGGGCAGTCGGGGCGGCCGCACCGATTGGGGGCGTTTTGGGGGCTCCATACGCCGCAAACCGGGCAGGCGGTCAGTTCCTGGATTTGATTGGGTGTCGACTTATCGGGAGCGGGGGGCTGTGGCGGCGGAGCGAATTTCCCAATTTCCTTGCGCAAAATCGACAGCAGCCAGCGCCATAACAGCCAAAGGCTCAATCCGATCAAAACAATCCGAAATAACATGCCGAAACGACTTCCTTCGAAGATGCGGGATCATCTTAACCGGGGAAGCTGGGCGTTGGATAGAGTTTGTTGGCCGGGCGTGAAGCGGTTGCATTCACGCCCGGCCTGACTCCAAACCCTAAGACTCGCCGGTTTCCAACTTGGTTTCGTAAATATGAGGAGCTAGACCGCGCTTGGCGATGGCGCTGCCCAGCTTGCTGCGCAGGAAGGTGCTGGTGGTATAACGGGTGACCTCGTTGTAGTACTTGCCGACCATGTAGCTGATGACCTTGCCGTAAGCTTCCATTGCCGGTTCATCGATGATGAAGGCGTCGTAATTGACCACCACGTCGACCTTGTGTCCGATTTTCTTGCAGAAGGTCTCGACCGCTTCCTGAACGTCGTGGGCGTCCTTCGGGGTGCGCAGATGCAAACCCTGGAAGTTGAGAAACAAGATCTTGCGGTCTTCCTGATAGGAAATGCGGTCGGGCAAGGCCAATGACAACAGCGTATCTTTCAGCCCCATGGAATCGGCCTTGAAAATACGCTCGTCCATGGGCTGCGGGTCCTTGATGATCGGGCGGAACGCCATGTTGGCGACGATATCCCGTTCGATGTCGACTCCGGGGGCGACTTCGGTCAATTCCAACCCTTCGCTGGTCAGTTGGAAGACGCAGCGTTCGGTCACGTAAATGACGGCCTTGTCGTTCTTGGCGGCGACCTCGCCCGAGAAGGTAACTTGCTCGATCTTCTCGACGAACTTCTTGTGTTTGCCCTCGGTCACGATCTTAAGCGTGCCGTTTTCCACTTGCACCTTCAGTCCGCCGGCGGTGAAGGTTCCGACGAACACAACCTTGCGGCTGTTTTGGGTGATGTTGATGAAGCCGCCCGCTCCGGCCAGTTTGGGGCCGAATTTGCTGACGTTGATGTTGCCTTTGGGATCGCATTCCGCCAATCCCAGGCACGCCAGATCCAGTCCGCCGCCATCGTAGAAATCGAATTGTTGGTTCATGTCCAGAATCGAATCGGCGTTGGTGGACGATCCGAAATCCAGTCCCGATCCGGGAACGCCGCCGACGACGCCCGGTTCGGCTGTCAAGGTCATGTAACGCAGGATTTGTTCCTCGTTGGCGATGCTGGCCACGCCCTCGGGCATGCCGATGCCCAGGTTGACGACGGAGTTGGGCAGCAGTTCGAAGGCGGCGCGGCGCGCGATGACCTTTCGTTCGTCCAACGGCATGGACGGCAGGGCGTCCAAGGGCACCCGGATTTCGCCGGAAAAGGCAGGGTTATAAGCGGTGCCGAAGGTCTGCTTGTGATTCTCGGGTTTGGCGACGACGATACAGTCAACCAGGATGCCGGGAACCTTGACCCGTTTGGGCGGCAGCGAACCGGGTTCGGCGATGAATTCCACCTGGGCGATGACGACGCCGCCCGAGTTCTTGGTGGCGGTGGCGATGGCCAGGACGTCTTGGGTCAGGGCTTCGCGCTCCATGGTCAAATTGCCGTCCTGATCGGCGACGCTGGCGCGGATGAACGCCACATTGATCTTGGGCGCTTTGTAGAACAGCATCTCGCGTCCGCCCAACTGAGTGACTTCGACGATGTCCTCGGTGGTGACGGAATTGACCTTGCCCCCTTGCAGACGAGGGTCGACAAAGGTGCCGATCCCCACATGCGACAGATTGCCGGGTTTGCCAGCCGCGATCTCGCGATACAGATGGGAGATCACGCCCAAGGGCAGGTTGTAGGCCTCGATCTTGTTGGTCATGGCCAGTTCGCCCAATTTGGGCACCAGTCCCCAATGGCCGCCGATGGCGCGCTTCAGCATCCCCTCGTGCGCCAGATGATTGGCGCCGGCTTCCTTGCCGTCGCCGGGACCGCCGCCGAACAACAATGTCAGTCCGGTCGGGGATTTTGTTTCCAGGAACCTGCGTTCAAGGGCGATGGTCAGTTCGCACGGAACCCCGACGACGCCGAAGCCGGAACAGACCAAGGTGTCGCCGTCATGGACCAGACGGACGGCTTCATCGGCAGACACAATTTTATGTTTCATGATATCCCCCATTGACTTGAAAGCGCGACAACACATAAGCGCAATCGTGGCCGGATTTACACCGACAGTTTTAAGTCAGCCGAAGCCGATGGAAATGATCCACATCAATCTGGACGATTAATAGATCGCCTGCCACTCGTTATATTGAGAGGTGTTGAAGCTTCCGGTTTGCGTGGTGGTGAAGGCATGGGACTGCGTGGTGACCATGACCGAGATGGCGGCGGTGCTCAACCCGACCAATTGCGCGGTGCTTAGGTTGACGATTTCCAACGAGGTCAATCCCGGTACTTGGCCGGTGGTCAACGCGGCGATTTCGGCCGTGGTGAAGGACCCCGTCTGCGTGGTGGTCAGCGCGGTGATGGCCGTGGTGGTCAATCCCGGAATCTGAGTCGTGGCGAGATTCGATATCTGATCCGTGCTTAGCGCTCGGATTTGCTGGGTGGTGAACACGCCCATATTGTCGGAAGTCAAGGCGCTAAGGACGGACGAACCGATCGCGGCAAGATCGACTGTGCTGAAGCCGTAAACTTGCGTGGTCCCCAAGATGGTGACCTGGGTGGTGGTAAGCCCCTGAATTCCCACGGTGGAAAGGGCGTAGATTTGCGACGATGACAGCGTATCGACCTGATCCGTGGTCAGGGCCGCGACTTCGATCGAGGTCAGGGCCTGCATCTGGCCGGTGGTCAGCACCGGTATTTGAGAGGTCGTGATGGCTTCCACCTGGGTGGTCGACAGATTGGCCATGTCGGACGTGGTCAATTTCGGTGTTTGCGTCAACGACAGGGCCGCGATTTCTTCGGTGGTGAAGCCCTGAATCTGGTCCGTCGACAGCGCGGCGATTTCGCTGGTAGCCAAATTGGTCGCCTGCGACGTGCTCATCGCCGCCAATTCGGAAGAGGACAAGGCCGCGAACTGAACCGTTGTCAGCGCCGTGAATCCGGTCGTCGTGATCGCGTAGACCAGGGTGGTGGTCAACGAGGCCAGTTGGAGCGTGCCGAGACCGCGGATCTGGGCGGTGCTTAGGCTTACGACGCTATTGGTGGTCAACGCATCGATCTGATCGGTCGAGAAGGCGTTGATCTGCGTGCTGCTGAATCCCTTTATCTGGGTGGTGTACAGGGACTTGACCTGGGTCGTGGACAGACCCGCCAACTGGATGGTGCTTAGGGTGTAAATCTCCGACGTGGCCAGTGCGACGATTTGATCGGTGGTCAAATGTTCGATCTGATCGGTGGCGAGCGCGCGGATTTGCGACGTGGTCATCTGCGTCAATTGCGTGGTGGTAAGGCTGTCCAACTGCGTGGTGGTCATGACGTCAAGGTTGGCCGTGGTCAACGAGCGCAAGTCTCCCGTGGTCAGGGCGGAAACTTGAGTGGTTGTCAGACCCAAGGTTTGATCGGTGCTGAACGCGGCCATTTCCGAGGTGGTCAGCGAGATGATCTGGTCGGTGGTGAACGCCGCCAGATCGCGCGTTCCGAAAGCCGAGAATTGAAGCGTGGACAGGGAAAGCACCTGGGTGGTGGTCATGCTGACCGCTTGCGTGGTGGTCAGCACCGAGATTTGAGCCGTGCCGAACCCTTTGAATTGAACCGTGCTTAGATCGCCGATTTCCGTCGAGGTCAGCCCCGTCATCTGATCGGTTGAAAGGTTGGCGATCTGGGTGCTCGCCAACCCCGTCATTTGCGTCGTGGTCATGGACACCATCTGGGTGGTGGTCAGCCCGGCGACCTGCGCGGTCGAAAGCGCGGTGAACTGGTTGGAGGTAAGCCCGGTCATTTGATCGGTGCTGATCGAATCGATCTGGTCGGTCGTTAACGACCGAAGTTGCGTGGTGGACAAACTCACCATTTGGGTGGTGGTCAGTCCGGCGACTTGAGTGGTGCCTAGGGCGGCGAAGTCGGCCGTGACCATGGCGCGAAGCTGCGCCGTGGAGAAATTGCCGATAACGGTCGTCGTCAATCCGCCCAATTCACCGGTGGTCAACACGGCGATTTGGGACGTGGCGAGGCCCGTCTCCTGATCGGTGGTCAAAGCTGCGATCTCATCCGAGGTCAGGCTGACGAACTGCGCGGTGGACAAGGCCAAAATTTGCGTGGTCATCAGGCCGCCGAATTGGGTCGTGGTTAAAGACGACAGTTGGTCGGAACTGAGTCCTTTGACCTGAGCCGAAGTCAGCACCGACAAATCCAGAGTGGTCAGGGCAAGGGACTGGTTGGTTGCCAAAGCGGCTATCATGGTGCTTCCAAGGGCGCCGATTTGGGTGGTGGTCAGTATTCCTATTTGCGTGGTGGTGAACCCGGCAACTTGCGCGGTCGACAACGCGGTCAGTTCGGCAACGGTCAACTGTTGGCTTTGGTCGGTGGTCAGGGCCGAAATCTGATCGGTGGCGAATGCCCGCATTTGGGTCGTTGACAGGGTCGACAACTGGGTCGTGCTTAACCCGCTTACCTGCGTGGTGGTCAGCGCATCGATTTCGGCGGTCTTAAAGGCCCGGAATTGGGCGGTCGACAGGGCGTAAATTTGGCAGGTCTTGAGCTGCGAGACCTCGTCGGTCGTCAAAGCCGCCATGTCGGCTGTCGTAATGGTGCCGATTTGGGTGGTGGTGAACGCGACTATCTGCGTCGAGGTAAAGCTGTCGATTTGAGCGGTCGACATATTGTACATCTGCGCCGTGGTCAGCGTGGCTATTTGTGTGGTCAACATCGCGCTTAACTGCGACGTGCTTAATCCCTTGGCTTGGACCGTGGTCATGGCCGCGATGTCGGTCGTGGACAGCCCGCCCAATTGGGTTGTGGAGAAATCGCCGAACTGAGCGCTGTTCAGACTGTAAAGCTGCGTGGTCGAGAGAGACGCGATCTGATCGGTGGTGAAGCCCGCCAGTTGAACGGAACTCATAACCGACAATTGCGCGGTGGTCAGGCCCGCCACCTGATCGGTGGCAAGGACCGAAATCTGATTGGTGGTCGACCCCGAAAGCTGCGAAGACGACAGAACGCCGATCTGAGTGCTGGTCAAGCCGACGATTTGGCTCGTGGTCAGCACCGAGATTTCGTAAGTGGACAGGGCTTTGACTTGCTTCGTGCTGATCACCCCAATCTCGGTGGTGGTCAGCGAGACCAACTGATCGGTCGACAAGATGCCGATGTCGGTCGTCCCTATGGCGACGATTTGATCCGTGGACATGCTGACCATTTCGGTGGTCGTTACCACCGAGAACTGCGCCGTGCTCAGCGACGCGATTTGCGACGTGGCGAAGCCGGCCATTTGCGTGGTCGACAATGATGGGAGCAGATTGGTGGTCAATCCGCGGAATTGGGTGGTGGACAAAGACGCCAGTTCGGTCGTGGACAAGCCGATCAACTGGTCAGTCGACAGCGCGGAAATCTGGGCCGAGCCGACGCCGGTCAACTGGGTGGTGCTGAGCGATCCAATCTGCGTGGTGGTCAGCACGCCGATCTGGTTGGTGGACAACGCCTTCATGCCGCTGGTGGCAATGCCGCTCAACTGGTCGGTCGACATGGTTTCGACCTGATCCGTGGAGAACGAGACTATCTGGGCCGTGGTCAGCGACGACACTTGGGTCGAGGTCAACGCGTTGACTTCCGTGGTCGTCAAAGACGTCAGGCCGAAGGTTGTCAGAGCCCGGATTTGTTGGGTGGTCAGCGTCGCTATTTCACTGGTGCGCAATCCCTGAATCTGATCCGTTCCCAGCGCCGCGACTTGGGTGGTCGTCATGGTGGACAACTGGTCGGTGCTCATGACCGTAAGTTCGGTGGTCGTAAGGGCGCCCAATTGAGCGGTGGTCAGCGTCGATACTTGCGTGGTGGTCAATGCGCCGACCTGCGTGGTGGTCAGCGACAAGACTTGTTGGGTGGTCAGGCCCCTTAGCTGTTGGGTGGAGATCGCAATCAAGTGAGACGTGTAGATCACGTCCACCTGCTGAGTCGACAAGCTGGCGATTTGGGTCGAAGCCATGCCGGTAAATTGCGTCGTGGTCAGTTTGGCGACTTCCGTGGTGGACAATCCGACCAACTGATCCGTGCTTAGCGAACCAATCTCCGTGGAACTGGCCCCATACAATTGCTGCGTGGCGAACGCATTGATCTGTTGGGTGGTAAGGCTGCGGAATTGCTTGGTGTTGAAGGCGCCGATTTGGGTCGAAGCCAGCGCCGCGACCTGGGTTGTCGACAGGGTCGAAACCTCGTCGGTGGTTAGCGCAAGAACCTGCGTCGTGCACAGCGATACTAACTGATCGGTACTCAAATCGTAAGTCTGCGTGGTCGACAACGCCGCGACCTCGGTTGTTCCCAGACCCGAGAGCTGGGCTGTGGAGAACGACGCCAATTGCGTGGTGGTGACGACGCCGATCTGGGCCGTGCCGATGGCGGTTATCTGCGTGCTGGTAAGGCCGAGAATCTGCGACGTGGTCGCGGACGGCAACAAGGCGGTGGTCAGCCCGGACATCTGCGAAGTCGCCAAGCTTCCCAATTGATCGGACGTCATCGAAACGACTTGGTCGGTCGAGAACGAAGCCATCTGAAGCGTTGACAAGGCCCCCACTTCAGTCGTGGTTATCGCATTGATTTGAGTGGTGGTCAGGCCCTGAATTTGCGCCGTCGACAAGGCCCGGATTTCCGAGGTCGCCATCGACGAAACCTGATCCGTCGAAAGGGCGGCGATCTGATCGGACGACATGGCGACAAGCTGCGTGGTGGTCATGACGGCGATGTCGGTCGTCGTCAGGCCGCCCACTTGCGTGGTGGTCAGAGATTGGACCTGATAGGTTTTCAGGGCATGAATCTGCGAGGTGAACAGCACCGCGATCTGACAGGTTTTCAAACCTGCGATTTGATCGGTGGTCAACGCTGCGACATCGGCGGTTCCGAATCCGGCGAATTGATCGGTCGTAAAGGCGTGGATTTCGGTCGAAGTCAGCCCGCTTAGCTGCGCCGTCGACAGACCGCCGATTTGAGTGGTGGTAAGCGCGGCGGATTCGGTGGTGGTCAATCCGGCGATTTGCAGGCTGCTCAACCCCTTTTCCTGGAGGGTGGTCAATGCCGCCAACTCCGAAGTGGTCAATGCATTGACCTGATCGGTCGAGAACGCGGTGAGCTGAGTACTGGCGAATCCGACGACCTGAGTGGTGGTGAACGCCTCGATTTGGGTGGAGGTGATGTCCGCCAATTGCGCGGTGGAAATGGCCAGAATCTCGGTCGTCGTCGCGCTAACGATTTGAACCGTGGTCAGAGCGGAAAGCACGCTGGAGGTAAGCCCTCTGATTTGCGTGGTGTTGAACGAAGCCGCCTGGGTGGTGGTGAATTGAGTGATCTCGGTGGAGGACAGCGCGGCTATTTGCGCGGTGGTGAACGCCCGTTGCTGCGTCGTGGTCAAGGATTGCAATTCGTCCGAGGTCAGCCCCAGCAATTGATCCGTCGACAGCGCGGACGCCTCGGTCGTCGTGAGCGAAGTCACCTGCGAGGTGGTGAAGGACGACACTTGCGTGGTGGTAAGGTTGGCGAATTGAGCGGTCGACAAGGCGGTGATGTCGGTCGTGGTTATGGATTGCACTTGAGCCGTGTCGAAAGAAACCAGTTGGCTGGTGCTCATCGCTCGAATCTGAGCCGTTCCGATCGCGCCTATTTCGGTCGTGGTCAGCCCGCTCGTTTGCGTGGTGGTAAGCGCTCCGGCGACGGTTGTCGTCAAACCGCCGATTAAGGTGGTGGTCAGCGCCGCCACGGCGTTAAGGCTTAAGGCATCGATCTGCAACGTGGTCAAGGCGTTCAACTGAGACGTGGCCAAGGCGGCAACCTGATCGGTCGACAACTCCTCGATTTGGTCGGTCGTCAATGCCCGCATTTGGGTGGTTAATAATTTGCCGAATTGCGTGGTGGTCAATCCGACAACTTGCGTGGTGGTCAGGGCGGCGATTTCCGTCGAGGCCAGGGTCGTGACGGAGGTGGTGGTTAGCGCCGCCACTTGGTCGGTGGTTAGAACCGTTTCCAACGTGGTGACTAGTCCGGCGATCTGAGCGGTGGACAGCGCCGCCACCTGCGTGGTGGTAAGGGTGACGGCCTGCGTGGTGGTCAGGCTGTCCAACTGAACCGTGCTTAGGACGTTGATCATGCTGGTGGTCAGCGATTGAATCTGGTCCGAGGTCAACGCTTCAAGTTCGGTCGTGTCCAGGCTCTTAAACTGCGTCGTCGTCAAGGACACGATGCCGGTGGTGGTTACGCTCGATATTTGATCGGTACTGAATGCCGCAATCTGGGTGGTGGTGATGCCGATAATCTGCGTTGTCGAAAAAGCTTCGACCTGCGACGTCACCAAACCGCCTTCCTGGGTGACGGACAGCGTGTCGATTTGGGTCGTGGTCAATCCGGAAATTTGCGTGGTGATCAGCGCGCCGATCATGGTCGAGGTCAGCGACGCGATTTGCGACGTGGAAAGAATTTGCAGTTGGGTGGTCGACAACGCTTCCACTTGGTCGGTCGACAGGGCGACGATTTCCGTCGTCGTCAGCGACAGGGCCTGCGTCGTGCACAGTCCGGCGATGTCGTCGGTGGACAGGCTGATGACCTGCGTGGTGGTCAGCGCCTGAACTTCGGTCGACGTCAGTCCCTGTATCTGCGTGGTGCTCAGTTCGGTCACGGTATCGGTGGACAGCGCCACGATCTGCGTGGTTTTTAGGATGGATATCTGAGTTGTGGTCAAGCCTTCGGCCTGATCCGAGGACATCGCCGAAATTTCCTGGCTGGTCAAACTCTCAATCTGGTCGGTGGTCAGCTGACCGACCTGGGTCGAACTCAGGGCTTGGATATTGGTGGTGGTGACGGTGGCGACCTGAGTGGTGGTCAGCGCAACCAACTGCGTGGTGGTAAGGGTCTGGACTTCCTGGGTGGTTAAACCCTGCAACTGGGATGTCTTGAAGGCCTCCACCTGCGTCGTGGCGATCGCCGTCACTTGCGTGGTCGACAACGCCGCCAGTTGGGACGTGGTGACGGCGGCAATCTGCGTGGTGGTCAGATTGGGAAGCTGGGTGGTGGTCAAACTTGTGATTTGATTGGTAAGGAACGCCGATATTTCCACGGTGACCAAGCTTGACACCTGATCGGTGGTAAGGGTGCGGATTTCCGTGGATGTCAGGGACTGTACCTGCGTGGTGTTCAGCCCGACAACCTGGGTCGTGGAAAGCGTCAGGATCTGGGTCGTGGTCAGGGTGGAGACCTGATCGGTGATAAGCCCTTTGATCTGGATGGTGCTTAAGGAAATCAAATCGTCGGTGACCATGGCGACCAAGCTGGCGGTGGCAAGGCTGCCGATTTGCGTCGACGTCAATCCGGCGATTTGCGAGGTGTTGACCACTAGAACTTCAGTGGACGTAAGCGCCGCCACTTGGAAGGTGGTCAGGGCGCCCATTTGCGTCGACGCCAAAGTGGCGACCTCGGTCGTTGTCAACGCGCCGATTCCATCGGTGGTTATGTTGGCGATCTGGGCCGTGGTCATCGAACCTATCTGGTCGGTGGTCAGCGCGGATACCTGCGTGGTGCCGAACGAGGCCACGTCGGTGGTCGAGAACGAGCGGAACTGCGTGGTCGTCAGAACGATCATGTCGGTCGTGATCAGGCTGGCCGCTTGAGCCGTGCCGAGATTGGCGATCTGCGACGTCGCCAGCGCGCCCGTTTGCGTCGTGGTCAAGGCGACGATGCTGGAGGTGACCAATGCGCCGATTTCGAGGGTGGTCAGCACCCCGATCTGGGTCGATGTGATCGCGTTCAACTGGGTGGTCAGCAACGTCGCCATCTGCGCCGTGCTCAGGCCGCGGATCTGTGAGGTATAAAGCGACGAGACGATCGTGCTGGTCAAGGCGGCGACTTCGGTCGAAGACATGACGTTGATCTGAGCCGTGCCGAAGCCAGGCCCTTGCGTGGTGGTAATGGCCGCTATTTGCGTCGAGGTCAGACTCTGGAAGTCCAAGGTGGAAATGCCCGCGAATTCCGTGCTGGTCAGGCTGACGAATTGCGTGGTCGCGATCGTGGTCATTTGGGTGGGGGTTAGCGAGTAGACCTGTACGGTTTGCAGCGCGGCGACCTCGGTGGTGGTCAACCCGACGATTTGGGACGTGGTCAGGTAGGAGACGGCCGCCGTGGAAATAGCCCGGATTTGAGTGGTGCTGAAGGATATGACCTCGGTGGTGGTCATGCCTGCGACCTGATTGACGTCCAAGGCGGACGCTTGGGCGGTGGTCAAGGCGGAAATCTCGGTCGTGGTGACATCGCTTACTTGCGTGGTGCTCAGGCCGATAATCTGCAGCGTGGTCAACGAGGCGACTTGCGTCGTGGTCAGCGCCACCACCTGCGTGGTGGACAAGGACACGGTATCGGTCGTGGTCAGGCTTCGGACCTGAGCCGACGTCAACGCGGACACCTGGGTCGTGTTTATGGACACAACTTGCGTAGAGGTGATGGAAGAAATTTGGGCGGTGGTGAAACCCGTGATCTGGGTGGTGGTCAGAGAAACGAGTTCGGTGGTCGTGAACGCGTTAAACTGCGTCGTCGACATGGCGGCCAGTTCGGTGGTGTTCAGGCCCCGTAGCTGCGTGGTGGAAAGCGAAACGACTTGATCGGTGGTCAACGCCTTGATTTGCGCCGGGGTAAGCAGAGAATACACTTCGGTGGTGGTCAGCCCGGTGACTTGCGTGGTGGTCAGAACGCTTATCCCCAACGTGGTAAGGCTATCCATTTGAGTGGTGCTGAGCGCCGAGATTTGGGTCGACGACACGCCGGTGATCTGCGTCGTGGTGAAATTGGAAATCTGCAACGTGGACAGACCCGACAGTTGATCGGTGGTCAGCAATCCGACTTCGGTTGACGTCAATCCATGAATCTGCGCGGTGACCAGAGTCCTGATTTCCGTGGTGGTCAGGGCGACGGTTTCGGTGCTGGTCAATGTCGAAATCTGGGTCGACGTCAAGCCGCTGACCTGCGCCGTGGTCAGCGCCGTCAATTGCGTGGTGGAAATGTTGTCGATCTGGTCGGTGGTCATCACCGAAATCTGAATGGTGTTCAGTCCGTGAACTTGCGTGGTGGTCAACGATAGGATTTGCGTGGTGGTCAACGCATCCACTTGGGAGGTGGTGAAGGCATTGAGCTGAGTAGGCGTAAAGCCTCCGACCTGCGTCGTCGTGAACGACACCATCTGAGAGCCGGTCAAGGCTTGGATCTGCGCGGGCGTCAGCAACGCGGACATTTCGGTCGAAGTCAGGCCGCTGACTTGCGTGGTGTTCAGAACGTTGACGCCGGCCGTGGTCAGGGCGACAACCTGAGAGGTGGAGAACACGGCGATCTGCGTGGAATTCAGGCCGCCCACTTGCGACGTGTACAAGGTCGACAACTGCCCCGAGGTCAAACCGCTGACCTGCGTGGTCGTTAAGGCGTTGATTTCGTCCGTCGTCAGTCCCCGCGATTGAATCGAACTGATCTTGGAAATCTGCGTGGTGGTCAGCGCCACCACTTGCGTGGTGGATATGGCCCCGATGTCGGTCGTGGTCAGGCCGGGGACTTGCGTGGTGCCGATGGCGACCACTTCCGTGGTGGTCAAGGTCAGCGCTTGCGTGGTGGTCAAGGCCGCGACCTCGATGGTGGTCAAGCCCGACATCTGCGTCGTCGTCATCGCCACCACTTGGGTGGTGGTCAGCGAAACGGCTTGCGAGGTGGACAGGGCCGAAACCTGCGTCGAGGTCAAGCCGTGTTCTTGCGTGGTCGATAGGGTGGCTATCTGCTGCGCGGTCAAGCCCTTGATCTGCGCGGTCGCGACGAAGGACGTGATTTGGGTGGTGGTCAGTCCGGTAATCTGACTGGTCGTGAAGGCGTTTATCTCGACGGTGGTCAGCGACACGATCTGCGAGGTGGTGAATTGACCGATCTCGGTCGATGTCAGGCCGACGGTCTGCGTGGTCAGAAGGCTGGTAAGATTGGCCGTTGGTATCGATATGACTTGCGTGCTGGTCAGCGCGACCAATTGGTCGGTCGTCAGTCCTTGAACCTGCGCGGTGCTGAATGTGGTGATTTCCGTGGTGGTCAGAATGGCGACCTGGGTGGTGGTCAACTCTCCCGCCAGCGTCGAGGTCAGGGCGCGAATTTGCGCCGTGGCCAGATTGTCGATTTGGGTGGTGCTCAGGGCTTGCAGCATCGTGCTGGTCAGCGTCGAGGCATCAAGGGTGCTAAGACCCAGCATGGCCGTCGTGGTCAAGGCGACGGCCTGTGTGGTGGTCAGGGAATTTAGCTGGGTCGTGGTCAGGTTGGGCAGCACTGTCGCGGTCAAGGCGGCCACTTGCGTGGTGGAAAGACTGGACAGATTGGTGGTGGTCAGGCCCTTGAGTTCGGCCGTGGTGATCGTCGCGACCTGGGTAGTGGTCAATCCGGCGAACTGGGTGGTGGTCAGCGATGCCAGTTCGACGGTGGTTAAACTGTTGAGCTGCGTCGTGTTGAGGGCGGTCACTTGAGAGGACGTCAATCCCAGCAAAACGGTGGTTCCCAATCCGGAAACCTCGATGGTGGTCAGGCTGCGAATTTGGCTTGTGGTCAGTCCTGCCATCTCGTCGGTGGTCAGGAAACCAATCTGCGCCGTGCTGAACGTCGATATGGCTGTGGTCGTCATCGCCGCCATCTGAGTGGTGGACAGCGCGGTGATTTGCGTGGTGTTCAGGGACTTTATCTGAGCAGTGGACAGGGCGGCGGCTTCGGTCGTGCTGAGCGCGCCGGCCAAGGTGGTGCTCAAATTGGCGATTTCAAGCGTGTTTAAGCCGACGATCTGGGCGGTGGTCAGCGCGACGGCCTGGGTGGTGGTCAGGCTGTTCAACCCGGTGGTGACGAAACTGACGACCTGCGTGGTGGTCAAGGCGACCGCTTGCGTGGTGGATAGCGCCGAAATTTCCGTGGTGGTCAGTGTGGCGACCTGATTGGCGGTCAGGGATTTTACTTCAGTGATGGTGATTCCGCGCAATTGATCGGTGGCGAACGACGAGGTCTGCGCCGTCGTCATCGCCGTGACCTGGGTGGTGGAGAACGCTCCGGCCTGGGTGCTGGTAAGGCCGTTGACTTGCGTGGTGCTTAGGGCGGCAAGGTCGCCAACGACCAATCCGTTGACCTGAGTGGTCGACAGGGCCGCGATATCCGTGGTGGAAACGCCGATGATTTGCTTGGTGGCGAAGGATGCCAACTGAAGGGTGCTGACACTGCCGATCTGAGTGGTCGTCAAGGCAAAAGCCAACGTGGCGGACAAACCGGAAATCTGGCTGGTGAATAACGCGCCGATCTGCGTGGTCGTAAGCGAGACAAGCTGGTCGGTGGTCAAGGCGCCCACTTCAACCGAGCTTAGTCCCTTGAGCTGCGCGGTGCCGAGCGAAATAAGCTGCGTCGTTTCGACCGTGGACATCTGCGTGGTGGTCAGATTGGGAACTTGGGTGCTGGTCAGGCCGATCAACTGTGTCGTGCTTAACGTGGTCGCTTGCGTGGTCGTCAAGGTCCTGAGCAGGGCCGTCACAAGTCCACCGACTTGCGTGGTTGTCATTCCGCTGATTTGGTCGGTGGACAACGACATCAATTCACTGGAAGTCAGCGCGGCGAACTGGGTGGTGTTGATGGCGCCCACTTGCGTTGAACTCAGTCCCGTCAGTTGCGACGTGTAAAGCGAGGCGAACTGGGCCGTCGTCATGGCGCGGATCTGCGTCGTGGCGAGCGCCGTAATTTGATCGGAACTCAGCGATTTGGCCTGAGCCAAGCTGATTCCCGCGACTTCCGTGGTGGTAAGGCCCAGAACCTGAGTCGTTTCCAGCGCCGTCACTTGCGTGGTGGTGAAGGCCACCGTTTGGTTGGTGCTGAAGGCGATGACCTCGGTGGTGGTCAGGTTGGCGGTTTGGGTGGTGGTGAACGCGGTAATGTCCTGGGTGGTCAGCGCCCGGACTTGCGAACTCGAGAAGGAATTCAGTTGATCGCTGGTAAGCGTGTAGGCTTCGGTGGTCGTCAGCGCGGCGACTTGCGCGGTGGTTATCCCCTGGATTTGAGAGGTGGTGAAATTGGAAACGCCATCGGTGCTGAACGCCTTTATCAGGACCGCGCCCAAATATCCGATCTGGGTGCCGGTCAAGGCGCCGGATTGAAGGGTGGTCAGGGAATTGATCGAAGACGTCGTCATCCCGGTCAACTGAGTGCTGTTCAATCCGGTAACTTGCGTGCTGGTCAGTCCGGTAATTTGCGACACGCCCAAGACAGCGAAATCGGCGGAACTCAGCCCCCTGATTTGCGTCGTGGTCAGGATCTGCAAATTGGTGGATGTCAGGGCCTGAACCTGCGCGGTGCTGAAACTGTTGATTTGAACCGACGACAAGGAAGCCGCCTGATCCGACGAAAGCGCAGCCGCTTCGGTCGTGGTCAGCCCCTTCAGTTGGGTCGTGCCCAGCGACACGACTTGGGTCGTGGTCAGATTGGACATCTGCGTCGTGGTCAGCAGGGTTATTTCGGCGCTGGTCAATCCCTGAATCTGGCCGACGGTCAGCGCCTGGACTTCGTTGGTCGCAAGCCCGGCGATTTGAGTGGTGACGAAATTGGCGATCTGGGTCGAGGTGAGTCCGCCTAATTGGGTGGTCGAGAAATTGGCGACCTGATCGCTGGTCAGCGCTCTCATTTGCGCGGTCGAGACGCGACCGATCTGGGTACTGGTGAACCCGGGCAATTGGGTGGTGGTTAGAGACAAAACCTGAACGGTGGACAATCCCGAAATCTGGGTGGTGGTCAGGGCGGTGATGTCGTCGGTGGACAATGTTCCGGTCTGCGTCGTTTTCAACGAGCCGATCTGGGCGGACGTAAAACCGCGCACCTGCGTGGTCGACAGATAACCGATGTCATCGGTGGTCATGCCCGTCAATTGCAGCGTCGACAGCGAGGTCACCTGAGTGGTGGTGAACGCGCCCACTTGCGCCGCCGACATCTCGCCGATATCGGTTGTCGTCAAACCCGGAACTTGCGTCGTGCCGATCGCCTGAACCTGGGTCGTGGTCAGTGCCAACAGGTTGGTAGAAGTCAGGGAACGAATCTGAAGCGTGCTCAAATTGCGAATTTGCGATGTGCTTAGCGCGACGATCTGATCCGTGCTCAAATTGGTGATCTGACTGGTCGTCATCGTTCCGATTTGACTGGTCGCCAAGCCGCCGATTTGCGTCGTGTTCAACTCGGCCAATTGCGACGTGGTCAAGGCGTCGATCTGAATCGTGGTCAGGGACATCAATTGAGTGCTGGAGAACCCCGGCATTTGCGTGCTGAGAAACGACGCCAGTTGGTTCGTGGCGAAGCCGCGCAACTGCGCCGTGGAAAAGGCCGTCAAGTCGTCGGTGGCCAGGGCGGCCAATTGAGTGGTCGAGGTTCCGGCGATCAGCGCGGCGGACAGTCCGACGACCTGAGTCGTGGTCAAGATGCTGATTTCCGTGGTGGACAAGCCGTAAACCTGCGCGGTGCTGAACGCCCCGATCTCGGAGGTGGTCATCGCGCCGAACTGGATCGTTTGCAGCGCGGAAAGCTGCGTGGTGGTGAAGGCTCTGATTTGGGCGGTCGACAGCCCGACCACCTGGGTGGTGGTTAACGCATCCACCATGGTCGTGCTGATAAGGCCGATCTGAAGCGTCGACAGGCCTGCTTCCTGCGACGTGGTCAATGCGGCGACGTTGTCGGTCGAAAGGCCGTTGATTTGAGAAGAGGTAAGCGCGGCGACCAAAGACGAACTCAACCCCACGGTTTGGGTGGTGCTAAGCGTGTTCATCTGAGTGGTCGTCAAGGACCGAATTTGGGCGGTGGACAACGTCGACACTTGGGAACTGGCAAGCCCGGTCACCTGCGCCGTCGACATGGACGCCAATTGCGCGCTGGTCACTCCCTTGATCTGCGCTTGGCTGAACGAGGCGATTTGGGTGCTGCTCAATCCGGAAAATTGAGAGGTGTTGAGCCCGGCCACTTGAATGGACGACAATCCGCCGACTTGGGTGGTGTTCAGGGCGTTGACCGAGGTCGAAGTGAAACCGGAGATCTGTTGGGTTAAAAACAGACTGACCTCGAATGTGGTCAGCGCGCCCACTTGGTTCGTGGACAAGGCGTTGATTTGGGATGTGGTAAGACTGCGAACCTGCGCCGAAAGAAGGGCTCCCGTCTCGGTGGTCGTAAGGCCAACCACTTGGGTGCTTGTCAAGGAGGCGGTGCCGATGGCGGTCATGGCGACCAATTGCGCCGTGGAAAGAGACGCGACCTGATCGGTCGACAAAGCCACGATTTGGGCGGTTGGTAACGACGCGATTTGCGCCGTCGAGAAACCGCTGATTTGGGTGGTGGTCAGGTTGGTGATTTCGGTGGTGGTCAGCGCCCTGATTTGCAGGGTGCTCATCGCGGAGATTTGCGACGTGCCTAATCCGACGTTCTGCGAGGTGCTAAGGCTGGCGATTTGGGCGGTGGAGAATCCCTTGACCTGCCCTGTCGACATCCCAGCCAACTGATCTGAGGTCAACCCCTTGAGTTGCGTCGTCGAAAACTCGCTGATCTGGACGCTCGACAGTCCGGTGATTTGAGTGGTGGTCAGCGCATCCACGTCGTCGGTGTTCAATCCGGCGATCTGCGCGGTTCCCATCCAGGATACCTGGGCGGTGCTCAACGAGGTCAGTTGATTGGTGGCCAGGGCGGTGACCTGCGAAGACGTCAGATTTTTCAACTGGGCGGAAGACAGCGAGCCGATTTGCGTCGTCGTCATCACGCTGACCTGAAGCGTGGACAACGCCGCGACTTGAGCGGAACTGATGGCGCTCATTTGCAAAGTGGTCAAAATCGGTATGGTGTCGGTCGACAGAGCCAGAATCTGGGCGGTGGAGAAAGCCCCCAATTGCAGCGATGTGAACCCGTGGGTTTGGGTGGTGCTTAGGCTTGCAATGGCGGTGCTGGTGAAATACCGCGCCTGCGCGGTTGATAGGACGGTGATTTGGGTGCTGGTCAGGCCTTGGGCCTGCGTCGTGTTCAGCGCGGCGATCTGCGCCGTCGTAAATCCAGCCATCTGGCCGGAGGTAAAGCCGCCCAGGCCGGTCGACGTCATTCCGCTGTTTTGCGTGGTGGTGAAGGCCGCGATTTGCACCGTGGTCAGGCCGGAAATCTGGGTGGTGGTCAATCCGCCGACGTCGGTGGACGTCAACCCCGCCATTTGCGCGGTGGTCAGGGCGTTCATCAATGCCGACGACAGCGCCGCCATTTGCGTATCGACCAAGGCGTTGATTTGCCCCGTCGTGAATCCATGAAATTGCGCCGTGCTGATTGCCGCGACCTGGGTTGTGGTCATGGCCGTGATTTGCGTCGTGGTCAACGCGGTGAATTGCGCGCTGGTTAGCCCCGCCATCTGGGTCGTGGTCATAACCGCGATGTCGGAACTGGTGATGGCGGCCACTTGCGCGGTGCTAAATCCCGCCAGTTGCGCCGAGGTCAGGCCTAGAATCTGGCTGTCGCTGATGGCGGCGACGACGGCTGTGGTCAAAGCCCGGGCCTGGGCGGTGGTCAAGGCGGTGAACTGGGTGCTGACCAGACTTGAGATCGAGGTGGTGGTGAGCGCCGCGACCTGAATCGTGGTCAAGGATGAAATCTGCGAGGCGGACAGGGCCGCGATGTCGTCCGATGTGGCGGCGACGATTTGGGTGGCGCTTAGCGCGGCGATTTGGATGACCGAGAAATATCCGAATTGGGTCGAGGAAAGGGCGTTGATTCCCGTGGTGGTGATGTAGGTGACTTGCGCCGTGCTTAGGGCTTGAATTTGGGTGTTGGCTAAGGAGTTGATTTGCGCGGTGGTAAGCGCCTGCACTTGGGCAGCCGTCATGACGATCATGTCGGAAGCGGTTAGGGCCGCTATGAATGACGTGGATTCGGCCGCGAGAGTCGCGGGTGTCATTCCACTGAGAACTGAAGCCATCGATGCACCCCACCTGGTAAGGCGTTCTGCCAAAAAACCCGATAGACCTATGCGAGCGCCGTGCCACTTTCGGATGTTAAGAAAACAGCCAATTTTCGTGGTGATAGAGCAGGGTTCGGCAAGAGTTGCCGGGTAAAACTTACCTACTGAAAATTTTCGCCTATCGGAAAGGTCAACGCAGTAACAACCAGCCCAATCCTTTGGGAAAGACTAGCGGTTCGAAGATTGCCCCGCAATGGGGGGAAGGCCTTATGCGGGCCGGATTGCCCGCATCAAACCGAAGACGTCAATTCTGGACATCGATCAAAGGAGCGAACGTATGGGCCTGGGCCATCGACCACGGTTCGGAATAATAAGCGTCGGCGCAATCGCCCAATAATTCTCCCGGAACCAGCGTGGGATAAAGCCGATCGTAGGTTTTTACCTCGTTTTGGGAAATGCGTTTGGAAATGTGGCGGGGCCTAAGCTCGGATGGATGATCAAGGCCGACGGCGGCAACCACCTCCGCCAGGGTGGTGACCGTGCTGCGATGGAACAGATGGACGCGGGGCGCCTTTTCGGAAACCACCAACGCGCGCTGGCGGACGGAATCTTGAGTGGCGACGCCGGTCGGACACCGTCCGGTGTGGCAGTTTTGCGCTTGGATGCAGCCGACCGAGAACATGAACCCGCGCGCAGCATTGCACCAATCCGCCCCCAATGCCATCAACCGCGCCATGTCGAATGCCGAGGCCACTTTGCCGCTGGCTCCCAAACGAACGCGGTCGCGCAGGTTGATCCCGATCAAGGTGTTGTGAACAAAGTTGAGGGCGTCGCGTAGCGGCATGCCGATGTGATCGACGAATTCCAGGGGCGCGGCCCCGGTTCCTCCCTCGGAGCCGTCGATGACGAAGAAATCGGGAACGGTGCCGCTTTCAAGCATGGCCTTGCAAATAGCCATGAATTCCCATGGGTGTCCGATGCACATCTTGGCGCCGATGGGTTTTCCGCCGCTTAACGTCCGCAATTGCCGGACGAAGGCCAGAAATTCCAGGGGGGTCGAAAACGACGAGTGCGTGGCCGGGGAAATGCAATCCTCGCCGACGGGGACGCCGCGCGCGGCGGCGATTTCCGGGGTTACTTTCGCGCCCGGCAGGATGCCGCCATGGCCGGGCTTGGCGCCTTGCGACAATTTGATCTCGACCATTTTGATTTGCGGGGCCTTGACCGTTTCGGCAAACCGTTCGGGTGAGAACGTGCCGTCGGGGTTTCTACAGCCGAAATAGCCGCTTCCCACTTGCCAGATCACGTCGCCGCCCGGTTCGCGGTGATACCGACTGAAACCCCCTTCGCCGGTGTCGTGGGCGAATCCCCCCAATTTGGCGCCCGAGTTCAAGGACAGGATGGCGTTGGCGCTAAGCGCGCCGAAGCTCATCGCGGAAATGTTGAGGACCGAAGCGCTGTAGGGCTGCGCGCAATCGGGGCCTCCGACGGTGATGCGGAACAGTGTCTTGCTGGGTTCCTTGGGCGAAATGGAGTGATTAAGCCATTCGAACGAGGGCGCGTAAACGTCAAGCTGGGTTCCGAACGGCCGCTTGTCCAACGAGCCTTTGGCCCGCTGGTAAACGACAGCCCGCTTGTTGCGGCTGAACGGAACGCCCTCGGTATCGCTTTCGAAAAAGTATTGGCGAATCCCGGTGCGCATGTCTTCGAGCATGAAACGCAAATGGCCGATGATCGGATAGCTGCGCAGTACGCTGTGATGGGGCTGGAGCAGATCGTAGACGCCCAAGGCGGAAAGAAGGAAGCCGACCAGCAGCAACGTCAGCCACACTGGGTGCATTGGAGCCAAAGGTATCAAAATGACCGTTGCGATAACGCTTAAAGTAAAGGTGATGAAACGCGCGGAAAGCGCTAGACGAAAAAAGGCGGACATTTCATCTCCTTCCCGAAACATCGGAGGATGTTCGAATAAAAGATATCATGATTTATGACAACTTACCATCGCGACAATATTTCCGATCCCGCCCCGTCCAATCTTGGGGTTTGTTTGTGTCCGATCAGCGCGGCTTCCCGCTCCACCCGATCCGCGACATAGGCGTGAAGTTCGGCTGCGGTGATCTGCCGGTCGTCATCGGCGTCGGCGGCGCCTTCCAATCCCTTCAGCACCATATAGGTGAAAAGCCCGTGCCCGGCGTCTTGCAACGCCAATGACACTTGAGAGCCTTGCGCGGCGGACAGGATGGTCACGCCGTCGGGCGCCTTGGCGGTTTTCGGCGTCAGCACGACGGGGCGGGAATTGGCCAGCAGGGAATCGCCGCCGCGGCTAAGGCCGGAAAAGCAGGCGTCCAGGATCAGGATGACATGGGCGGCGCCCAGGGCTTTCAGCCGTTCGATCAAGCGCTCGCGGCGCAGCGCGCTTTCCGCCAGCAAGTCGCGGTCGCCGTCATATGGCAGAAGATAAAGGTCTGTCCCGTCTTCGCTGGCCAGACCGTGTCCGGCGAAATAGACCAGGACGGAACTGCGTCCCGGTTTGACGCGGGCGGGCAGCCAGGAGGACAACGCCCGCTCGATGTCCAGGCGGCGGGCTCCATGCCCCAGCAGGGTTTTGACGTTGTCTTCGGCAAGTCCCATGGCAGAGGCGGCGAAGGCCCGGAAGGCGGCGGCGTCGCGTTCGGCGAAGGCGGCCCTGGGCGCGTTCTCGTATCCGTCGATGCCGACGATTAGAACAACATCGTCGGGATTGGGGCGGCCGTGCACGGCGTCGGGAACCGGGGGCGGATGGGCGGTCTGCGCTGGGGTCGATAAAGGTTTGGAAAGGTGATGGTTGGTCGCGGCGATCGCCGGGCTCCCTTCCGAACGAAGCAGAACCGGTTCCATATTTCCAGGCGCCCACTGAGTGGCGGCGTCCTGGGCCATCTGCCTTCGGTCGGCCGACAGAATGGCTTCGGCCTCGGCGCGGGGCGTGACATCCTTGACGTCCCGGCAAGTGAACACCATTCCTTGCAACTGCGCCGCCGGGGCGGACATGGCGAACAAATCGGCCTCCACATGGTATTCCGATGCCCGTCCCGCGCCCCCCGCCGTGGCCAGCAATCCCCAGAAATAGGCCTGAGCGACGTTCCTGGCCACGATGTCGCCGTTGTAATACGCCAAGGATAGACGGGCCTGGGCGAAGCAATTGTTGGCACGGGCCAGCGCCAGATAGGCGGACAATGCGCCGTTAGGATCGTCGGTTTCGCTGCGTTTGGCCAGGATCAGCATTGCCCATTCGGAATTCAGCGCCGCGGCTTTTCGCAAATATTCGTTCGACAGTCCGTCGTTGCGCGGAACCTTGGTCCCTGCCCGGTAGTCGTCATACAGCTTGCGCAGGGTGGGGCGGTCGTTCAAATCCGCCGCCTTGCGATACCATTCGTAGGCGCGGATGGGGTCGTTGCGGCCGTCGTAGTAGTCGCCCAACCGGGCTGAAGCTTCCGCCGAACCTTGCTCGGCCAGCGTTTTACACCCTGATATTCTGCCGTCGGCGACGGTGTCGTCGGTACAGATCACCATTTTGGGCAGCGCCGTGTAGGACGGCGACAGCAGGCACGAAGATGCGCCGAACGCCAACAGGAGGATAACGATAGTGCGAACGGGCTTCACCTGGCAACCTCTATTCAGAGATATTGTTATGACTATTGCACCTGAACGGAAAGTGGTCCAGCAATGGCGGGTTGTATAATGTTTTTCTATTTTAAGTAAATCAGGTAGGGAGGTGACGCGGACCATGCGGATGGTTTATTGTCCCCAGGTTCTTAACCAAGGATCGGATGCCATGAAGCTTAAAGATACGTCGTTGCTGCGGGAAGCGGCCTATATCGGCGGCGGCTGGACCCAGGCCGGGACCGGCGCGCGGTTTCCGGTGATCAATCCGGCCACCGGTCAGGTGCTGGCGCAGGTTCCCGATATGGGGCGGGACGACGCCAAACGCGCCATCGAAGCCGCGAACGACGCTTGGGACGGGTGGCGGAATCGTACCGCCAAGGATCGCGCGGTTCTGCTGCGGCGATGGTTCGACCTGATCATGACCAATCAGGACGATTTGGCGGTGATCCTGACCGCCGAGCAGGGCAAGCCCCTGGCCGAGGCCAAGGGTGAAATCGGCTATGGAGCCAGCTTCGTCGAGTGGTTCGCCGAGGAAGGCAAGCGCATTTACGGCGACATCATTCCCGCCAATTCCATGGACCGGCGTCTGCTGGTGGTCAAGCAACCGATCGGGGTGGTGGCCGCGATCACGCCGTGGAATTTCCCCAGCGCCATGATCACCCGCAAATGCGCTCCGGCCTTGGCGGCCGGGTGTCCGGTGGTGGTCAAGCCCGCCGAGGACACGCCCCTTAGCGCCTTGGCGTTGGCGGTGCTGGCCGAGCGGGCGGGCCTGCCCGCCGGAGTGTTCAATGTGGTAACCGCCCGTCATGGGGCCGAGGTGGGCGGTGAACTGACCGCCAGCCCGGTGGTGCGCAAGCTGTCTTTCACCGGCTCGACCGAGGTGGGCAAGCTGTTGATGGCGCAATGTGCCGGTACGGTGAAAAAGGTTAGTCTTGAATTGGGCGGCAATGCGCCGTTCATCGTTTTCGACGATGCCGATCTGGACAAGGCGGTCGCTGGGGCCATGGCCAGCAAATACCGCAATTCGGGGCAAACTTGCGTGTGCGCCAACCGGTTCCTGGTCCAGGACGGCATCCACGACGCCTTCATGAAGCGGCTGGCCGAGAAGGTCGGCGAATTGACCGTTGGGCCGGGGTTGGACGGGCCGGTGACGCAAGGTCCGCTGATCAATCAGGACGCGGTGGCAAAGGTCGAGCGGCTGTTGGCCGATGCGGTCGAGCGCGGCGCCAGGATCGTGACCGGCGGCAAGCGTCATACGCTGGGCCACGGCTTTTTCCAGCCGACCATCGTCACCGACGTCACCGCGGACATGGATATCGCCCAAGAGGAAATCTTCGGCCCGGTCGCCGCCGTGCAGCGGTTTAAGAGCGAGCTGGAAGCCGTTGATATCGCCAACAATACCCCCTACGGTCTGGCCGCCTATTTCTATACAAGCGACAATGCCCGGGTGTGGCGGGTGGCCGAGCGGCTGGAATACGGCATCGTCGGCATCAACGAGGGGATTTTCTCGACCGAGGTCGCGCCGTTCGGCGGCGTCAAAGAATCCGGCCTGGGCCGCGAAGGCTCGAAATACGGTATCGACGACTTCCTGGAAATCAAATTCCTGTGCATGGGCGGGCTGTGATCGTCTAGCCCTTTCGCACCGTTAACGCGCCGTAGGTTTGCGCGTGGGTGGCCTCGAGCGGCTGATATCCGTTCTGGCTAAGAACTTGGGCGGCTTCGTCGAAGAATCCGTTGGGGACCGATCGGTCGGTTACGATGGTAATCGTCGACTGCGGCGGCAGGTATCGTCCGGCCTGGGCGAACAGGTTGCCCGCGGCGCTCATCCGTTCGGGGGAAACGCTGATCAGAACGTTTGCCCCCCGGGACAACTGAGTGACGGACAGGTTCGGTTTGGCGTCGGGGACCCTCATGTCCAGGATCAGATCGTAACGGCGGTGCAGGGAGTGCGGCGGTACGTCGTCCTTGGCGGCCAGAAGATCGAGGATTTCGGCGATGCGATGATGCCAGCCTTCCTGGTCTTCGATCAGTCGCTCCCCAGCCTGCCCCATGGCGGCAAGACCGTCCGGGTCGCTTAGCAGGCCGGAGCACAGATCGCCGATCTCCGATTCGCTTTGGTAAAGAGCGCCGCATTGGGAAAATAGGGCGCGATTGTACGGGTTGACGGCAGTGACGATGGCGGCGCCGTGGGCGGCGGCCTCGTACAGTCGTTCGTGGGATTCCACGTAATACGGCATGGTGTTGACGACGATCGCGGCGTTTCCGAACAGCGAAACGGCGTCCGGCGCATCCATTTCGCCTTTGACGGTGACGGTCCCAGGCAGGTCGAGCGCATCCCATCCGCGTCCGATCACCTCGACCCGATGCCCGTTCAGCGCTTGCAAAGCGGCGCGTCTGACAAGGGATCGGACGGTGCGGTCGACCATCACGCACAGCCAGTTGAACGCTTCGCGCTGATGGCCGTGGGGGTCGAGGAAATGAGGCGATACCGCATCTTCCAGGGTAAGCGTCTCGCGGGCTTTCAGAGTTTCCAGCGCGGTGGTGAACGCAGCCAGGAAGCGTGGGGGCTGACGGGCGACCGCGGCGACGAACTCGTCTTCCGGCGTATAATTTCCCGCCACGACGATGGTTCCGGTTCGCCGGTCCATGGGCAAGGCCTCGACCGTCTTGGCGCTGTGGCGCAGACAATGGACATGGGCATGGTCCATTTGGTTCCGAACGAAGGCGATGTTGGATTGCGTGGGAACGGTGAACGCAGACTGGCCCATATGCGCCGAGCGGAATTGCCTGAAATCATCGATCCAATGGGCCGGGTGGTCCAGACCGACCAGCAGCGTGTTGATGCCCCGTAATACCGGCGCCATCTGGGTGGCGTAACTGATGCCGCCGCCGTAACAAATCAGCGTGTTGATTCCGCAGGCCGCCAGACCGGTCCATTGGGCCGGGATGCGGGCATCGAACTGGACGGTCTCGTAACCGCGCGCGGCCAAGGCTTCGATCATGTCCTCGGACATGCGGTTGATGGAGCCGACATCGGAGGGGGCGTTGGCAACGGCAATGCGGTCTTTGATCACATTCGTTCCTTCCCCCCCCTTTAAGACAATTCCCGCTTCAACGCCTCGCGATCCAGGGCGCCTTCCCACCACGAGATCACCACGGTGGCGATGCCGTTGCCGGTGAAGTTGGTTAGCGCCCGGCATTCGCTCATGAACTTGTCGACGCCGAACACGATCGCCATTCCGGGGACCAAGGCGGGGTTGACCACGCCCAAAGTGGCGGCCAGGGTTATAAATCCGGCGCCGCTGATGCCGCTGGCGCCTTTCGACGTCGCCATCGCCACGCCCAGAATGGTCAGCTGCTGACCCAGACTAAGGTCGAAATCCATGGCTTGAGCGATGAACAAGGTGGCCAAGGTCATGTAGATGTTGGTTCCATCCAGATTGAACGAATATCCGGTCGGCACCACCAGCCCGACCACAGACTGGTCGCACCCCATTCTTTCCAGTTTTTCCATCAATTGAGGCAGGGCGCTTTCCGAGGAACTGGTTCCCATCACCAGCAGCAATTCGTCCTTGATATAGGCAATGAACTTGAAAATGTTGAAACCGGCGATTCTGGCGATAAGTCCCAACACCACGAAAATGAACAAAAGAGAGGTCAGATAAAAAGTGGCGACCAGTCCGGCCAGATTGCCCAGCGACGCCGTCCCGTATTTGCCGACGGTATAGGCCATCGCTCCGAACGCGCCCAGCGGCGCGATCTTCATGATGATGCTGATGACACTGAAAATGGCGTGAGCGGCGTCGTCGATGAACGACCGCATGGTATGGCCGCGTTCCCCCAAGGCCATCAAGGCGAATCCAAACAGAATCGCCACCAGCAGAACTTGCAGGATGTCGCCTTTGGCGAAGGCGCCCATCACGCTGTCGGGGATGATGTTCATGACGAAGTCGACCGGTTTCAGGTCGTGAGCCTGCTCGGCGAATTTGGCCACCGCGTCGGCGTTGGCGGAAGCTCCGCTGAACCCTTTTCCGGGTTTGACGATGTTGCCGATCAGCAATCCCATTGCCAGTGCGAAGGTCGAAACCACCTCGAAATAAATCAAGGCGCGAATGCCCACCCGTCCGACCTGTTTGGCGTCCTTGATATGGGAAATGCCCGACACCACGGTGCAGAAAATAATGGGGGCGATCATCATCTTGATCAGCTTGATAAAGCCTTCGCCCAAGGACTTGATCCATGGGTCCGTGGCAAAACCGGGAAATAAACCGCCGACAAGAGCGCCGACGACGATTCCAATCAAGACTTGAATATAGAGTTTTTTGTAAAAAGGAACGGATTTAGCAGTTGAATCCATCGAACGCCCCCTCCCCGAAATTTAATTTTATTGGCAGGTTTTCTTGGATTCTTGCGGGGGAATCTCTACCGGGTCAAGGGGAATCGGCGATCAATGGTTGCCTTGACGCGCTTTTCGTCGTCGTCGCGGCCTTCGCCGTGCAGCAGACCTGCCAAATCCCCAAGCCATTCCGGCCGCGAGTCGTCAATGTCCAGGGCTTGAGCCAGAGCGGCGATGGCGTCCTGGGGGCATCCCTTGGCTTGCTTGATTCGGGACAGCAAAGCCAGGGCTTCGGCCATGAAGGGATTAAGGGTCAGGATATCGGCGAGAATCGCTTCCGCCTCGGACCACGACCGGAGTTCGATCAGTTGAGCGACATGCTCCAGGCAGGCGGCGATGTCGGCGATGGCCTTGGCGTCATATATCCATGATAGTTGACGCTTTAGAAATTCCTGCTTGTGATGGCTGTGGTCAAGACTGTCGGACGTCAGGACGCAATAGCTGGTAAATTGACCGGTGCCCGCGCCCTTGTGATTCTTGTGAAGCTGCTCGAAGATCAACCGGTCTTCGCCGCCGCCGTCGGGATAGACGGCCATCGACCACAGCGGCATCAGGTACTGACAAACCGTTCCGTCGATCATCAGGCCGCTGGGCTGGACGAACCCGCCGAAGCGTTCGGCGTTGATGCCTTTTCCCGGCCCGACCGAATCCCATTCGTCCCGGCAAATGGGCCACAGGGTTTGGGGATGGGCCAGCCAGCGCCCAGACCACGCCCACTCGTTGCCCGCGATGGCCGACTTCAAATAGGTAAGATGGTTGCCGCCCCACCAATCGTTATCGTCCAGATAGGCGAGGTGGCGGCTGTTGGCCAAAAAGCTTAGGACTGTCCGCAAGCTGCCCCCGTAGGCGTTGGGATAAAGGCCGCCGTGACGGGTCGAGGTGGAATAGCCGGGATCGACGATTGTCAGGGTGACGTGGCTGGGGCATTCGGCCTGGATGCGGTCCAGGATCGACGCCTCGCCGCCATGGACGTCGACGCCGATCAGCAGGTGAATTCTGCCTACGAAATTTTGCGCATAGACCGAACGAACCGCCTTCAACAGCGTCGGTCGCAAAATGGTGGGCAGGATGACGGCCGCGTCGGCGGGACTTTGAATGGGATTAACGGTTGGTCGCATCTGGTGTCCGCTCCGCCCAGAGGTCGTAATCCTCGGCGGCGAAAACCTTGGCGGTGATCAGATCGCCTGGGGTCAAACCGGTCGCGTCCTCGATATACACTTCGCCGTCAACTTCGGGACTGTCGGCCATGGATCGACCAATCGCGCCGTCCTCGTCCACCTCGTCGATCAGAACCTGGATGCTGCCGCCAAGTTTGGTCTGCATCTTGTCGTTGGTCACTTGTCTGGCCAATTCGGTCAGGCGGTTGAACCGTTCCTCCTTGACCTCCTCGTCGACGTGGCCGGGCAGGGAATTGGCTGCCGCGCCCGCGACGTTTTCGTATTTGAAGCAGCCCACGCGATCCAGTTTCGCCCGTTCCAGCCATCCGAGCAGAAACTCGAAATCCCGTTCGGTTTCCCCGGGGAAGCCGACGATGAAGGTAGAGCGCAGGGTCAAGTCGGGACAAGCGTCCCGCCAGCGGGCGATCCGGTCCAGCAATTTATCGTGATCGGCCGGGCGGCGCATCGACCTTAGAACCGATGGGCTGGCGTGCTGGAAGGGGACGTCCAGATAGGGCAGCAGCTTGCCGGCGGTCATCATCGGGATCAGCCGGTCCACCCACGGATAAGGATAGACGTAGTGCAATCTGATCCATAACCCCAGGTCGCCCAATTGTTCGGCTAGGGACAGGATCGGCGGGGGCTGGCCTCCGCCGCGGGTCAAATCCTGGCCGTAGGCGCCGGTGTCCTGGGAAATGACCAGCAATTCCTTGACACCCGCTTGAGCCAACCGGCTGGCTTCGTCGACGATGTCCTGGGCGGGGCGGCTGACCAAGGGGCCGCGCAGCGAGGGAATGATGCAGAAGCTGCAACTGTGGTCGCAGCCTTCCGATATTTTCAAATAGGCGTAATGACGCGGAGTCAGACGCAGCCCCTCGGGCGGAACCAGGCTTTGATGCGGATCGTCCACGGGAGGAACCGCGGCATGGACGGCGCCGATCACCGCCTCGTATTGGTGGGGGCCGGTCACGGCCAGGACATTGGGGTGGGTTTGGCGGATGGCGGTTTCGTCGACGCCCATGCAACCGGTGACGATCACCTTGCCGTTGGCGGCCAGTGCCTCGCCAATGGCGTCGAGGGATTCCGCCCGGGCCGAATCTAAAAAACCGCAGGTGTTGACGATCACCACATCCGCGCCCTCATAGCTAGGCGAGATGCCGTATCCTTCCGCGCGAAGACGGGTCAGAATCCGTTCGGAATCCACCAGGGCCTTGGCGCAACCGAGGCTGACGATTCCCACCGAGGGCGCGTATTGAGACATAGGTTTTATTTGGGCAGACTTTCCAGCATTTCGATCAGAAGCGGGATCGCCGCCTTTCTCTGAGCTTCCATGCCAAAGGCTTGTGTCAGTTTGTGCATGAACACTTTATCGCATTTCGGACATTCGAAGAAAGCCTTCATTGCCAAGGCTTCGCCGCCATGGCGGCGAATCTTCTCGATCCATTTAATGATGCCGTCCCGAAACGAGCCTTCGCGCGCCTGTTCGTGTTTGTTAGGGGGATTGAATTCCTGGATGTACATCTGGGTCAGTTGTTCCCATCCTTCGGCGATGCTTTCCGGTTCCCACCGCAGCATGCTTTTGATGATCCAGATGTATCGCTCGTCGGCGGAAATATACTCGTTTTTGGCGCCATGGGCGATGAAGCGCGGCCACGGGGTCTTTTCGGGTGGGTCCGCCTTGCCTTTGGCGCGCAAGGCCGATTGAGATTCGTCGCTGAAATGGTCCCATCTGGCGTCCCACTGGTGCAGGATGGGGTTCTGGCGGGACTCGCCGCCTTGCAGGATACCCAGCAGACGGGCGTCTTCGCCGGGCTTGCTCCAGTCGCGGCTTTTGGACAGGTCCTTGATCAGGCGGGTGCCGTGTAACGACGGCAGGATCAATTCCTGGACCACGGGCAGAAAACATTCGGCGAAGGGCGGCGCGTTGAAAAACGGCGGCGGCATGTGGGGACGGATGGAATTGACCGCCAGAACCTTGAGGTTCTTGCGCAACACCATCATGACGGTATTGTCCAGCAACGTGTTGAAGTTGGTGAAGGGGGCGGCGTCCTCGACCTCCTGCTCCAGCAAATCCTCGACTTTGACTTTCGACGGCGGCGGGGGCGGGGCGAACGAAACGCCGGAGCTTTCGGCGGGCAGCAGCGGCTTGCAGATATCGTGGAGCAGCCAGCGGTCCTGGTCGCGAACGTCGGCCGCGCCCGGTGGAAGCCAGTCTTCGTATTGATTGTTGGCGATGTCGGCCAACCCCTCATAGCTTTTCGAGCCGATCAGTTCGGTCAGAATGACTTTAAATACCGTATCGAGCTGTTGGGCCGTTGCCCATTTCAGGGATTCGGGATCGGAAAGCGTCATGCGCCGCAGGACTAAAATACGGGGCACGTCCAAATGACGGCACACGGCCACCAATTCGGTTACCTTCGATTCAAATTTACCGTCCTTCTCTGCCATCGCCCAAACCTGAAAAATCACCATCTGACATAACAGGTGATTTGCCCCGTCGCAAGAGTCTCATCCATTTGGATTCCGAGATTGCTCTTGTTCCAGGAACTTGATTAAATCCATGAACATTCTATTCGGCGGTTTGTTAAGGATTGCTTATGTCCGGTTCGATTCCCACACTCACCCATTGGCTGCTTAACGAGCAGCGCACCGTTGGCGGAAGCGGGGTGTTCACCCAGCTGCTCGACGACGTTCTGACCGCTTGCAAAATGATTTCCCACGAAATCAGCCAGGGGGCCTTGTTGGGCAACCTTGGCGCCGCCGGGGGCCAGAACGTTCAAGGCGAAGATCAGAAGACGCTGGACGTCATCGCCAACGACATCTTTCTGGCCATGAATTCCCAGGCGGGCCATTACGCGGCCATGGCGTCCGAGGAATTGGAAGACGTCCATGTCGTCCGCGGCGCGGCCGAGGGGCGGTATCTGTTGCTGTTCGATCCGCTGGACGGATCTTCGAACATCGACGTCGACGTGACCGTCGGCAGCATATTCTCGATTCTCCGCTTGCCGGACGGCGCCGACCCCGCCGTCCGTTCGTCCTTTCTTCAGCAAGGCGTGCGGCAAGTGGCGGCCGGCTATGCCCTGTACGGACCGTCGACCATGCTGGTTCTTACGGTCGGCAACGGCGTCAACGGCTTTACCTTGGATCACAATACCGGCCTGTTCTATCTTACCCACCCCAAGATGGTTATTCCCCCCGACACCAAGGAATTCGCCATCAACGCGTCGCGGGCCCGGTTCTGGGAAAAGCCGGTCAGGCGGTATGTCGAGGAATGCCAGGCCGGCGCGGAAGGGCCGCGCGGCACGGATTTCAACATGCGCTGGATCGCCTCCATGGTCGCCGAAGTCCATCGCATCATGGTCCGGGGCGGGGTGTTCCTTTATCCGGTCGACCGGCAGAACGCTAAACAAGGCGGCAAGCTGCGTTTGTTGTACGAGGCCAATCCCATGTCGTTCCTGGTGGAACAGGCGGGGGGGGCGGCGACGACCGGACGCGAACGGATATTGGATGTGGTTCCCGTCGATCTGCATCAGCGGGTGGCCGTGATTCTGGGCGCGAAAAACGAGGTTGAACGGCTGATCCGCTATCACGCCGAATGATCTTTCGCACTTGCAAAATCGTCATAAGGGTTTAGCTTGACCAAGTGGGAATGCTGGGGAAAAAGGGTAAAGGGGGATCATCGTGGCTGCCAAGGCGATTACAATAGCGCAACAGAAGGGCGGAGCCGGGAAAACCACCATCGCCGCTCAGTTGGCGGTGGCTTTGGCGCAATTCGGCAACAGGGTCGGCGTTATCGACATTGATCCCCAGGGGTCGCTGGCTCGGTGGTTCGAGGTGCGTTCCGCCCTGGTCGAAGGCGGCACCGACCGCATTGCCCTGGTCCATGCTTCGGGGTGGCGCTTGTCGTCCGAGCTTGATCGCCTTAAGCGCACGTCCGATGTGGTTTTGATCGATTCGCCCCCCCATGCGGAGACCGATGTTCGCATCGCCGTTCGCGCCGCCGATTTGATACTGGTTCCCATACAGCCCAGCCCCATGGATTTATGGGCCACTCAGGCGACCCTGGATGCCGCCAAGAAAGAATCGACGCCGGTGATGATGGTGTTCAACCGCACGCCGACGCGCGGTAAGTTGGTCGAGGCGATCAGACGCAAGATTTTGGAAATGGACGTGCCGGTCGCCCGGTCGGTATTGGGCAACCGTGTGGCGTTCGCCGCCAGTATGATGGAAGGAAAAGGCGTGATGGAAAGCCATGTCCGCCATACCGCCGCCAAGGAAATGCGGGCGCTGGCGGAGGAAATCGCTTCCCAAATCGGATTGGAAGGTTAAGGCAGCGATGGTTCCGTTCGCGTTATCTCTGGTATTCCATACCCTGGCTTCGATCGTATGGGTGGGAGGCGTGTTTTTCGTAAGGGTGGTTCTGATCCCCTCTTTGCATGGCTGGGAGGCCCCCGAACGGTTTGCCGTCCTGGCCCGGGTGATGCCGGTTTTCTTCCGCGTTATCTGGGGCGCGGTCGCCGTTTTGCTGCTGACGGGCTATGGCGTGCTTCTTTTCGGCTACAGCGATGGGCTTGGCGGCGGCGGTGTGCATGTGGACGTGATGCAGGCCCTTGGCTGGGTGCTGATCCTGTCATTCGTGTTTCTGGATATGGGGCCGTTTCGCAGTTTCCTGCGCGCCCGCGCCGCCGGGGACATGGATCGCGCCGCCAGAAAGCTTGACGAATTGGGCAAGGGGCTGTCCTACGCCTTGGCGCTTGGGCTGCTGACCGCGGCGGTGGGCGCGACCGGTTCCTTGTGGGCGTACTGATCGTGAGTTTCAGCAAGGACGACGTTGACGTTCAGTCGATTACCACCCGGTTCCAGGGCTATTTCCGCATCGACGAATACCGCGTGCGGCATCGCACTTTCGCGGGCGGTTGGACCGGGACCGTCGTCCGCGAAATATTCGAACGGGGCCACGCTGTTGCCGTGCTGCCCTACGATCCGGTTCTCGACCGGGTCGTCCTGATCGAGCAATACCGCACCGGCGCGTTGGCCGCCGGGCGCGATCCGTGGCTGGTTGAAATCGTCGCAGGCATCATCGAGCCGGGGGAATCCCCCGAGGATGTGGCCCATCGGGAAACCCTCGAGGAGTCGGGGGGCGTAATTCTCGATATGGTTCCCGTCGTCGACGCGCTGATGTCCCCGGGCGGGTCGTCGGAGACCATGAAACTGTTCTGCGCCAAGGTGGATAGTTCGACCCTTGGCGGTTTGCATGGACTGGCCGAGGAAAACGAGGATATCCGAGTGTTCACTCTGTCCGTCGACGAAGCGTTGGAGTGGATAAAATCAGGCCGGATTTCCAACGGGACCGCTTTGATCGCCCTGTATTGGCTGGCCTTGGAACGGAATCGGCTGCGGGCCATGTGGAATTCTTGAACTGTGACCGGGCATATATTACCTTGATTAAGGTGTAATTGCCCAGGGATACTACAGACATGAATGTGAAAACCGGTTTTCTCGATACCATCGGCAACACGCCGCTCATTCGGTTGCGGCAGCCCTCGGAACTTACCCACTGCGAAATCCTGGCCAAGGCCGAGTTTCTGAACCCCGGCGGATCGGTCAAGGATCGCGCCGCCGCCGCCATCATTCTGGATGCGGTCGAGCGGGGACGGCTGAAGCCGGGCGGGGTGATCGTCGAGGGAACGGCGGGCAACACCGGCATCGGTCTGGCTTTGGTGGGCAATGCCTTGGGCTATCGCACCGTGATCGTCATGCCCGAGACGCAAAGTCAGGAAAAGAAGGACATGCTGCGCTTGTGCGGGGCCGATCTTCGGCTGGTTCCGGCCGTACCGTATGCCAATCCAGGCAATTACGTCCGTTATTCCGAAACCCTGGCCAAGGAATTGGAAGCGACGGAACCCAACGGGGTGCTGTGGGCCAATCAGTTCGACAACACCGCCAACCGCCTTGGCCATTTCCGCACCACAGGTCCGGAAATCTATGCCCAGACCGATGGCCGGATCGATGCCTTTACCTGCGCCGTGGGGACCGGCGGGACGCTGGCCGGGGTGGGAATGGCGCTTAAGGAGCGCAATGCCGACATCCGCATCGTTCTGGCCGACCCGATGGGATCGGCGTTGTACAATTTCTATGCTCATGGCGAGCTTAAGGCCGAGGGCAATTCCATCACCGAGGGCATCGGTCAGGGGCGCATCACCCGCAACCTTGAGGGCGCGCCGATCGACGGACAGGTCCAGGTCACCGACGAGGAAGCCCTGCCGGTTATTTTCGATCTGCTTAGGAACGAGGGATTGGTGGTGGGCGGATCGTCGGGGATCAACGTGGCGGCGGCGATCAAGGTCGCCAAGGATCTGGGGCCCGGCCACACGGTCGTAACCGTCCTGTGCGATTACGGCACGCGCTATCAAAGCAAATTGTTCAATCCGGCGTTCTTGAAGGAAAAAGGGCTTCCCGTTCCGCCGTGGCTTTAATAGAGTGGGGCAAGAAAAAGTCACGGAGGGTTCCTTGGAATACGCCAAGTCAGATTCGCTTGTCACCACCCAGTGGTTACAAGATCATTTGAGTGCGCCCGATGTTCGGGTTGTCGACGCCAGCTGGTTTCCTCCCGGTTCCGACCGCAATCCCCGTCAAGATTACATGGGCAGCCACATTCCCGGCGCGGTGTTCTTCGATATCGACGACGTCTCCGCCAGCGGCGAAAATCTGCCTCCGCATATGCTGCCGCCGCCCGAGAAGTTCGCCAGCCGGGTCCGCAAGCTGGGATTGGGCAACGGCAATCGCATCGTCATTTACGACCAAAGCGGTTTCACCATGGCGGCCGCCAGGGTCTGGTGGATGTTTCAGGTGTTCGGACACAAGGATGTTTCCCTGTTGGACGGCGGCCTGCCGAAATGGATCGCCGAGGGGCGGCCGATCGAGGACCTTCCCCCGATGACCAGGGACCGTCATTTTCTTCCCCGCGTCAATACCATGCTGGTGCGCGGTTTTGATCAAGTCCGCTACAACATCTCCTCGGGCAAGGAACTGGTGGTGGACGCGCGTAGCGCCGAACGCTTCAAGGGCGAAGGAAAAGAACCGTGGCCGGTCAAGCACGCGGGGCACATTCCCGGAGCGGTCAATTTGCCGTTCGCCGATTTGATCGACGCCTCGACCAAAACCATGAAATCCCCCGACGTTCTGAAGGACAGGCTGGAGCGGGCCGGTATTTCCGCCGATCGTCCGGTCATTCTTTCGTGCGGGTCCGGGGTAACCGCTTGTGTGGTGGCGTTCGCCATGCATCTGATGGGGCATCAGAATTTCGCCGTGTATGACGGATCGTGGGCCGAATGGGGCAATCGCGCCGACGCTCCGGTCGAGGTGGGCTGACCGTTATTGTCGGGTCGCTTTGATCGCGTCGAAGGTTTCGGCCATTTCCTGGGGGCTGACGTCGAAGACTTGCGCGGCGACCAGCGGGTCGTTGCCGTTCCGCCACTCGGCTTCGGCGCCGTTTTCGGTTAACGCGATGGTCATGGCATGGTTGAGTTCGTAAATCCCCCAAGCCAAGCCTTGTTCCCTTAAAACTGCTTGCAGCGCGTTCTGAACCAACGACCTTACCAATTGATGCGGTTCGGAATAGGCGATCTCCACCGTTTGCCCCGCCGCCGCGTCCAGGCAGTCCTGGAGCGAATACGAGGCGTGTCCCCGGCACGCCAAGGGGCGGACGGCGTAGATGCCGCAGGCGCCCTCGGATAGAAGGAACGGACAGGGGCGGCGCAGAGCCACCCGTTCGGGTTCGCCTAGACCGCGGGTGGCGGCGTCGGCGTCGGAAAGCGCGGGCAGAAAAACGGGCGCGTCGGCAGGGGACGATTTGACAAGGGCGGCGATCCGAAAAACTTCCGGCGCCGTCGCCAGAACCCTTAGAGTGCAACAGGTGTCGCAGCCTTTGCCGCAGGCCAGTCCGGGCATGCCCCGGCTGAGGTCGGTGGACGTTTGTTCAAACCGATCGAAGGCGATTGACAGCGCGGCTTCAAAGTTTCCTTGGGCGAGAACCGCTTCGTATTCACGGTGAAGGCCGTTGAAGAAGGAAAGCGGGTCGAACGCGGATCGGTTTGGCATGGATAAGCCTTGCTGTGGTTCATCGCTGAGCATAGTCAAAGGATGCCCCCATCGCGCCGTCAAAGCAAAGAACATTCGGATAAGTCCGCGCGGCCAACGATTGCGATCAAAGCCGATGATGTCGGTTTGATGCTTGACAGGGACGCGTCGGGATTGTTCTTTCATCTGTAACAGTCGAATAAGGAGATATCGTCACGATGACGCGAGCTTTTGTTTTTCCCGGCCAGGGATCGCAAGCGGTGGGCATGGGGCGGGATTTGGCCCAGGCTTTTCCCGCTGCACGACATGTTTTCCAGGAAATCGACGATGCCTTGGGACAATCCTTATCCAAGCTGATGTTCGAAGGGCCCGACGATCAGTTGACCCTGACCGAGAACGCGCAACCGGCTTTGATGGCGGTGTCGCTGGCGGTGGTCCGGGTGCTGGAAAGCGATGGGGGGGTCGATCTCGCCTCGGCCGGAACGTTTGTCGCCGGGCATAGCTTGGGCGAGTATTCGGCCTTGGCCGCCGCGAAGACATTGTCGTTGCCGGATACGGCCAAGTTGTTGAAGCTGCGCGGGCAAGCCATGCAGAAGGCGGTGCCCGTGGGGGTCGGGGCCATGGCCGCGCTGTTGGGCGCCGACTTCGAACAAGCGGTGGAAATCGCCGCCTTGGCCGCGCAGGGCGAGGTTTGCGAGGCCGCCAACGACAACGCTCCGGGGCAAGTGGTGGTCTCGGGACACAAATCCGCCGTCGAACGCGCCATCGCCATCGCCGGCGAGCGGGGAATCAAACGGGCGATCCTGCTGCCGGTTTCCGCTCCCTTCCATTGCGCGTTGATGCAGCCCGCCGCCGACGCCATGGCCCAGGCCTTGTCCACGGTTCAGATGACTATTCCGTCTCCTGTTCTGGTGGCCAACGTCACGGCGTCCAAGGTTTCCGATCCCGCCACTATCCGGGAATTGCTGGTCCGGCAGGTGACCGGCACCGTGCGCTGGCGCGAAAGCGTGCTTTACATGAAGTCCCAAGGGGTTGACTCCATTGTCGAATTGGGGGCGGGCAAGGTCTTGTCCGGTCTGGTCAAACGGATCGACAAGGATATGGTCGGCCAATCCGTCGGCGGACCGGCCGATATCGAAGCGTTTTTGAAATCAGTTTGAAAGAACGACCATGTTTGATTTGACGGGGAAAACGGCGCTGGTGACCGGAGCATCCGGGGGTATCGGCCAAGCCATAGCGCAAGCGTTCATCGAAGGCGGAGCAACGGTGGTCATTCACGGGACCAGGCGCGGGGCGCTGGATGCCCTGGCCGCTCAACTGGGCGCGAAAGCCCTGGTGGCGGTGGCCGATCTCGGCAAGCCCGAGCAGGTCGAAGCCTTGGCCGGAGAGGCTGAAGCCTTACTGGGCGGCACGCCCGACATCCTGGTCAACAATGCGGGGATCACCAAGGACGGGTTGGTCATGCGCATGAAGGACGATGATTGGCAAACGGTTCTCGACATCAACCTGACCGCCGCTTTCCGGCTTAGCCGCGCTTGCGTCAAGGGAATGATGAAGCGCCGCTCGGGGCGGATCGTCAACATCACCTCGGTGGTGGGAGTGACCGGCAATCCCGGTCAGGTTAATTATTGCGCGTCCAAGGCCGGAATGATCGGCATGACCAAGGCCATGGCCCAGGAACTCGCCAGCCGCAACATCACCGTCAATTGCGTGGCGCCGGGGTTTATCGATTCGGCCATGACCGACGCCTTGAACGACGAGCAAAAAACCAAGATATTGGCGGGCATTCCGTTGGGACGGATGGGCGCCCCTCGGGAAATCGCCGCTTCCGTCGTCTATCTCGCCAGCGCGGCGGGCAATTACGTCACCGGACAAACTTTGCATGTCAATGGTGGTCTTGCCATGGTATAGAGCGTTCGGACCTAAACCGATCACGGCCCGTTTACAAAGTTGGCACGGGTAAAAAAGTGTGTTAGGAACGCCTCGGCCTTGTCGTCAGGGGAAGATATGCCGTGGCGTTAGGCTGTTGTGGGGTTGGCCCGCTTAATGTTTAAACTTCCAAAGGATCGTTAGAATGTCTGATGTCGCCGAACGGGTTAAGAAGATTGTTGTGGAGCATTTGGGCGTGGAAGACGCCAAGGTGACCGACAATGCTAGCTTCATTGACGACTTGGGTGCCGACAGCCTCGACACCGTGGAACTGGTCATGGCGTTCGAAGAGGAATTCGGGGTGGAAATTCCCGATGACGCGGCCGAGAAGATTCTGACCGTCAAGGACGCCGTCGATTTCATTCAGGCCAATGCCAGCGCCTAGGTGACGGGTGGGAGCGTCCTTGTTCGAATAAGGACGCGCCTGAGGGTTTTGTCGATAAGGTACGGGCTTGCTCCATATGAGACGTGTTGTCGTAACAGGCTTGGGAATGGTTACGCCGCTTGGCAGTGGCGTAAAGACCAATTGGACGCGCTTGTTGGAAGGGCGTTCCGGCGTTAGAGCCATCACCAATTTCGATGTGTCCGACTTGCCTGCCAAGGTCGCCGGTCAGGTTCCGCTGGGCGTCGGCGAAGGCGACTTCGATCCGGATTCGGTGACCACCAGCAAAGACCGCCGCCGCATGGACGATTTCATCCTGTTTGGATTGGGCGCGGCTCATGAAGCGGTTCTGGACGCGGGATGGACTCCCCAGGACGAGCAAAGTCTGGAACGCACCGGCGTTATGGTCGGCTCGGGTGTCGGCGGGCTTCCCGGTTTGGCCGAGGGCGCCGTTACCCTGTCCACCGGCGGTCCGCGCAAGATCAGTCCGTTTTTTATTCCGGCCGCGTTGATCAATCTGGTCTCCGGTCATATATCCATCAAGTTTGGATTCAAAGGTCCCAATCATTCGGTGGTGACCGCATGCGCGACGGGGGCTCACGCCATTGGCGACGCGGCGCGAATCATCATGTGGGACGATGCCGACGTGATGATCGCAGGCGGGACCGAGGCGACGATTTGCCCCTTGGGTATCGCCGGATTCGCGGCGGCCAAAGCGTTGTCCACCGGCTACAACGACCGGCCGAGCGAGGCTTCCCGTCCCTGGGACAAAGGGCGTGACGGTTTCGTCATGGGCGAGGGGTCCGGGATCGTCGTGCTTGAGGAATTGGAACACGCCAAGCGCCGCGGGGCCAAGATCTACGGCGAGATCGTCGGCTACGGCATGTCGGGCGACGCGTATCATATTACCGCTCCGGTCGCCGACGGCAACGGCGGTTTCCGCGCCATGCAGGCGTCGCTGAAGCGTGCGGGCATCGGCCCCGAAGCCATCGACTACATCAACGCCCATGGAACATCGACGCCGTTGGGCGATGAAATCGAATTGGGCGCGGTAAAACGGTTGTTCGGGGATCACGCCTACAAGCTCAGCATGAGTTCGACCAAGTCGGCCATCGGCCATCTTTTGGGCGCGGCTGGGTCGGTCGAGGCCATTTTCTGTCTGTTGGCGCAGCGTGACGGCATCGTGCCGCCGACGCTGAATCTGCATGACCCCTCCGAAGGTTGCGACATCGATTTGGTGCCGTTGAAAGCCAAGGAACGGAAAGTGGACTATGTGATGTCCAACTCGTTCGGTTTCGGTGGAACCAACGCTTCGCTGATTTTCAAGAAAGTTTAGCTTTTATGATCCGGTACATGCGGCTGGCGGCGATTGTCTTGGCCGTCGCCGTACTGGTCGTCGCCGTTATCGTCTGGCAAATGCAGCGGCGATATGTGGCTCCCGGTCCGTTGACGGCGCAAACGACGGCGGTCATCCCCAAGGGCGCCCGGCTGGAAGACGCCGCGCGGCGGCTGGAACAGGCCGGAGTGATCCGCGATAAGTGGGTCATGGCGGTCGGGGCCAGGTTGCAGGGGGCGAGGATAAAGGCCGGCGAATACCTGTTTCAGCCGGACGTCAGCGCTCAGGACGTGGTCGCCCAATTGGTCGAGGGCCATACGGTCGTTCATAAACTGACTATTCCTGAAGGATTGACGGTTCGGCGGATGCTGGATTTGATCCGCGATGCCGATTATCTGGCCGGGGACATCACCCGTCATCCGGCCGAAGGCATGATGATGCCCGACACCCTGTTTTTGTCTCGGGACGATTTGCGCGACGATGTCGTCGCCCGTTTGGAACATTCCATGGAACAGTCCCTGGATGCGATGTGGGCCAAGCGCGCAGCCGATCTTCCGGTAACGACGAAAAGCGAGGCGCTGATTTTGGCTTCGATTGTCGAACGGGAAACCGCCATAGCCGCGGAACGCCCGCATGTGGCCGCCGTGTTCGAGAATCGTCTGAAATTAAGGATGCGGCTGCAATCGGATCCCACGGTCATCTACGGTTTGTCGGACGGCATGGGCCTGTTGCCCCGGCCGTTGACCCATGACGATTTGGCCCAACGCCATCCCTGGAACACCTACGCGATCGACGGATTGCCGCCTACTCCCATTGCCGCGCCCGGCAAGGCATCCATCGAGGCGGTATTGCATCCCGGTCCCAGCCAGGATTTATATTTCGTCGCCAATGGCGGCGGCGGACATTCTTTCGCTCGGTCTTTGGCCGAACACAACGCCAATGTGGCTCGGTTGCGCCATATGGAATCGGCGGGGCAGGATCAGCCGTGAGCACGGCGCAGGCCTTGGTGGCGGATATCGGAGGAACCAATATTCGCTTCGCCCTGGTTAATCCGGTCACCAAGTCGGTGGGCGATTTCGAGGCGTACCCGTGCGCGCGTTTTGTTTCGCTCGAGGATGCGATCGCCTCGTTCCTGAACGGGCGGAAAGTCTGCCGTGCGGCGTTCGCCGTGGCCGCGCCCGTTTCCGGAGATGTGGTTTCGTTCACCAATTCATCGTGGACGTTCTCGATCGCGGCCGTGAAAGCAGCGTTTGAATGGGACCGTTTCTCGGTGGTCAACGATTTCGCGGCGACAGCCCTGGCCATCCCCTATCTGCCTTCCGCCGATCTGTTTTCCATCGGCGGGGGAACTGCGGTCGCGGGCAAGCCGATCGGTGTGATCGGACCGGGGACCGGACTGGGGGTTTCGGTACTGGTTCCCCTGCCGGACGGCGCGTTTCTGGCCATTGATTCCGAAGGCGGCCACGCAACCATGCCCGCCTGCGACGACATAGAAGCGGAAATACTGGCGTTGCTTAGGCAGGATTTCGGTCATGTTTCGGCTGAAAGGGTCGTTTCGGGCGGCGGACTTGTCAATCTACATCGGGCGATGGGGCGCATGTTGGGGCAAACGACGACGATGCTTGCTCCCGACCGGATCGTCGCGGATGCCCTTGACGGTAGTTGTCCCATATGCGCCGCCGCGCTGGATTGTTTTTTCGCCATGTTGGGAACCGTGGCCGGCAACTTGGCCTTGACCGTGGGGGCAAAGGGAGGCGTGGTCCTTGCCGGCGGCATCCTGCCCAGAATGCGGGATGCTTTGTCCTCGTCCCGATTTAGGGGCAGGTTCGAAGCCAAGGGTCGCTTTCACCCTTGGCTGTCGACTGTGCCGACCGTGTTATGTCTTCATCCCGATCCCGCCGTTATCGGGCTGGCCGGGCTGATTTGACCCAGCGTGTGGCGGATACGATGATCAGGACGGTCATGCCCCACGCCAGCAACTGCACGGAATTGGGGCGATCCATATAACCGATCAGGGTATGCAGCATTCGTCCGGCGATGCTTTGCTCGCGCAATATCCAAGAACTGTCCCAAACGGGGGTGTCAACCACGTCGATCAGCCCCGCAGCCGCCAGGAAAGTAACCGCCTGGGCGGCCATTCCCGCCGCCAACAAGGTGATCATGCCGGACGTCGCCGTGAACAGATACCGTGTGGGAATGCGCAGCAATCCCAAATAAATTCCGGCTCCCGACACGGCCCCGGCGCCTAAACCGAAAAGGAAGCCCTCGGCCATTCGCAGCAGATTCGTGGATTCCGAGGTGGCGATCCCCCACAAGAACAGTACGATTTCGCCGCCCTCGCGAAGAACGGCTATGGCGACGACCACGCCCAACATACGAACAGGCTTGCTTCCCCGCGCCACATCAGTCCCGATGCTTGACATGGATGCGGCCAATTCCTTGCCGTGCTTGGTCATCCAGACGGTGTGCCAAGCCAGCATGGAGGCTGCCAAAATCATTGCCACGGCATTGAAAATCGCCTGCCCGGTTCCTTGGAACAAACCGGCCAACATATCGGCGGACACCGCCAGAATGATCGCGCCTGCCGAACCGGCGCAGACGCCGATAGCAACCATACGACGACTGCCGGCGACTTGGCTGGTGGCTGCCAGGACAATGCCAATCACCAGGGTCGCTTCCAAAACTTCCCGAAAAACGATGAGTCCGGTTGCCAGCATCATTCCACCGCCCTGGCGCCGTCCGCCGATTCACCGAAGCGAAATATGGATGCCGATGTCAGGTTCGGGCATTGGGAACAGACAAGTTTTTTGGTTGCGCGAGTCATGGTTTTTCCATAAGCTAATGGTGCAAACGATAATCATTCGCATATTTAGCCATTCCATTTGCCGATGTAAAGGAAAATTATCAGCGTTCAAGGAAATGCAGCATGTCCCGACTCAGGCTCATTATATTATGCGGGCATTGATAAGTCAGACCATTCGAAGTAGATTGTCTACCAAAGGACGGCATCCCTTATGGTCTTTTGCGTATTCGATTTGGGAACGTACCGCTAGGGGAAGAAATGTTGGGTCTGCGTAAAATAGAAGTGTCAACCGGCATATTCTGGGTGGAAGCTCCAGAGCACGGTATACGCGTTTTGTGCGGTTGCCCGGCTGATTCCGTTAAGCATTTGATGAAGCGTGGGCTGATATCGTCCACCGAATCCGGCTCGGTTCAGTACGAAACGGGACCGAACGCCATTCTGCTGTCCGATGTGATGATTCAGAACGGGGTTTTCGCCAATCTTGCCGAGTTTCCGGTTCTGCAAATGCTGTATCGGCAGGGGATGATCATTCCCAACCACCCCGGCAATACGGGGCGCAAGCCGTTGCTGATCGGGTCGTCGGCACAGGTACGGGCTCAATTGAATTATATTTACCGCGGCAATTACGGACTTGTCAGCGAGGAAGAACTGCTGGAGGCGAACGTCCCCAAGGAAGATGCGCAAGATATGATGCGCATCAAGCTGAAATTCGCGTTTGGCGAGATACACGATCCCTCGGAACTGGTTGACGTGCTCGAGGTTGAAAGTGACCCGGTTGTGATTGCCGGGGTGCTGGGGCTTCGTCGCACCCGTCAGAATGTGTTCGAGTTCAGCTTGGGCGACGAGGTGGTGACAGTCGATCTGAATCTTGCCGCATTCGATACCTATGAGTGCCCTTACCCGTTGGGGTTCCATTATATCCCCCGCGAATATTTCGCCGTCGTGCATTCCGGCGAGGGCGACGGTTGGGACATCAATCGCCCCAGCATGGGGTCGATCCTGATGTTTCAAGGCAGGATTTACCTGATCGACGCCGGGCCCAACATCATCGCCACGTTGTCGGCGCTGGGGATCGGCGTCAACGAGATCGACGGAATTTTCCATACCCATTCCCATGACGATCATTTCGCCGGATTGACCACGCTGTTCCGTTCGGACCATCGGATCAAATATTTCGCGGCCCCCATGGTTCGCTCGGCGGTGGCCAAGAAAATGGCGGCGCTGCTTGACTTGCATGAAGGGGTATTCGCCGATTATTTCGACGTCCACGATCTGGTTCCCGACCGCTGGAACGATGTCGAAGGGTTGGAAGTCAGGCCGATCTATTCGCCCCATCCGGTGGAAACGACGATATTCTTCTTTCGGGCCATGTGGGTTGACGGTTACCGATCCTACGCACATTTCGCGGATATCTGTCGATTCGAGGTCTTGCGCGGGTTCGTTACCAAGGACCCCGCCCTTCCCGGAATTTCCGAGGAACGCTACCGCCGGACCATCGAAGATTATTCGGTTCCCGCCGATGTGAAGAAACTGGATATTGGCGGGGGGATGATTCATGGCGATGCGTTCGATTTCCGCGAAGACATATCCGGTAAGATCATTCTGGCTCACACAGCGCAGAAACATACCGTTCAACAACGCGCGATCGGTTCGGCCGCCGCCTTCGGCACGGTCGATTCGCTGATTCCAACCGATCACGACTTCATATGGCGTTCGGCGTTCGACATTCTGACCTCGTCGTTTCCGGAAGTCACCGAAGATCAAATTCGGGTCTTGATGAACAATCACATGGTGACGTTCAATCCCGGTACGATTTTGCTTCGGGAACGGCAGAACACCAAGGATATTTGGATCATTTTATCCGGCAGTGTCGAGGTGATCCATTCGGCTGGCGTGGTTCGTTCCATTCTGTCGGTCGGGGCCATTGTCGGAGAATTGCAGGGGCTGTTCGGCGCGCCCGCCAGCGAGACCTATCGCGCCCAAGGGTTCGTCAAGGTGCTTAAGCTTCCGGCCTCGCTGTATTCGAAATTCGTGCGCCGGAACAATATTCTGGACGATATCACCAAGTTGTTGGAAAGGCGCGATTTCCTACAGCGGACATGGCTGTTCAGCGAAGTGGGTTCCACCAAGACTTTGAACGTTATCGCCAGGGAATGTCAGTCCCGGCACTTCGCCGAAGGCGAAAGCGTGGATATTTCCACGGAATGCATGGGATTGGTCAAAAGCGGCCAATTGATCCGGTATTTTCGCGATCAGGAAGTCGGACGTCTTGCCAGCGGGGAATTCTTTGGCGAGGAGCGGGCCGTTTTCTGGGTGCAAAGCCGCACGGTGCTGAAGGCCGCCGAGCCGACCGAGGCCCTGGTTTTACCGGCGACACTGGTGGCGGGCATTCCCTCGGTTCGGTGGCGGCTGTTCGAGGAATGGGGACGGCGCGTCAATTTCTACGCCGACGAACAGCAGCAATACGATCCCCCTTCTTCCGAGCGCGCTCACAAAAAGGTCAAAGCCTAGAACTCCCTGGGAACGGAGCATGTTCCATAGTGCAGTTCGACGGATGGGTCGAAGGTGGTCATTTGCTCGCGCAGCAGGCGGCGGAGGATGCACCCTGTCATCGTCTTGGGAATATTGTCATGGAAGTATATTTCCTTGGGCGCGATCGTTCCCAAAACTTTCTGAGAGAATTCCAGTAACTCATGGTGCAGGGATTCTCCCGGCTCAAAGCCCGGATTTAGAGTGACGAAAGCGACGGGAATGTGCCCGGGGATAGGATCCGGTTTGCCAACGACGGCGGCTTCGGCGACCGCCGGGTGGTCGAGCAGCGTATTTTCCAACTCAAAGGGGCCGATAAACTGCCCCTTGTATTTGATCAGATCGTCGCAACGGCCGATGAACCAAAGAAATTTGTCGGCGTCCTGACGCACATGGTCGCCGGTCAGATACCAGCCGTCGACAATGGCCTTGTTATGGCGATCCGGTTCGTTGGCATAATCAATGAACATTGAAGGCAATTCGGCCTTGATCGCCAGTTCGCCCACTTCATTCTCGCCGACCACCGGGACCAAACCGGACGCCGTTCTCTTGATAAGGGCAATTTCGACGCCGGGCAGCGGCAGCCCCATGGAACCGGGGCGAACATTGTCTGGCTGATTGGCGATCAAGATCGATCCAGTTTCGGTCTGCCACCACGAGTCCAAGAACGGAGTGCCCAAGGCTCGTCTTCCCCAGGCGACGGCTTCGGCATTCAAGGGTTCCCCACCGCTTGCGGCAATGCGGAGCGCGAATTTACGGTAGCTTCTGGCAAGGGCCGCGCCGAAGCGCATCATCATGCGAATGGAAGTGGGGGTGGTGTACCAGACCGTGACCTGTTCTTCGACCAGAATGGAATACCAGCGCTGGGCATCGAATTCCTGGAAATCCATAATGGCGACGCACCCAACGGCAAAGGGTGCGATAATTCCATAGGCGGTGCACGGCATCCATCCGGGTTCCGCCGTGCACCAGTAGACGTCCTCGGGCTTCAGCCCAAACATCTGAACGGCGGATTGCTTTAGCGAAATAGCCGTGCCGTGACCGTGGATGGTGCCCTTTGGCGTGCCCGTCGTTCCACTGGTAAAATGCAAGAACGCGGGCGACGCCGTGGCCGTCCGCGCGCATGCCGCGTGTTCGGGATTCGCCTTGGCCATCAACGCCTTAAGATTCACGCATTTACAGTTTGCGTCTTGGACGTCGTTATCGTCCTCGTCGACCTTGAGAATGTTGGTCAGCGAGGTCAGCGCAGGAAGTTGCGGAACGATGCACCCTTCATAAAGCGAGGATGTCGTGATCAGAATCTTGGCCCTGCTGATTTCCAGCCGCGAAGCGACGGGACCAGGTCCCAACGACGGAAGAATCGGAGCGAAAACGGCGCCGACTTTCCATGCACCCAAAGCGGCGAAAGCGAATTCTGGAATTTTGGGCAAAAGCACGGCGACCACGTCGCCTTGGCCGATACCAAGGCCGGTCAGAACCGATGCCATGCGGTCGGCTGCGTCGGCCAGTTCGGCATAGCTTAAAATGTGACGGATGCGTCTGCGATCGATCCAGCACAGAGCCGACCGGGAACCATTGCCCAGTGCAACCTGACGGTCGACGGTTTGTTCAGTGATATTGAAGACATCACCGGCTTGCGGATTCTCGGACCGAGAATCGGAGTTGGAGGCTATCAATCCCATATTGACCCGCTTCTTATATGAACTGGCAGGAAATTCGACGACAATCCATGACAGTGACCGCTCCGCGTTCGTAAAACAAGTATTTAGTGCGCAATCCAGCATTGCGGAAACAGCGTGCCGAAGCCAGAGCGTATCGATTAAGTGGACCCGATGCGCGTCCGCTTAGTCCTTCCCTAGGCATCGGCGATTTGATTTAGGGGGTCGCTCAACTCGCTGTACATGCGGTATCCGTTGCGACCGGCATTTTTTACTCGATACATCGCGAGGTCGGCGGCCTTCACCACGTCGTCCAGATCGGCGCCGTCATCGGGATAAAGCGCGACGCCCACGGATGCTCCGATGCTACAAGTCTTGTCCATGGTTTCGATGGGTAAGGCAAGATAAGCGACAATTTTCTCGGCGACCTTCGCCGCCTCGGAGGGGCGGGCCACCTCTTCAAGAATGACCGCGAACTCGTCGCCGCCCAGACGGGCGACGGTATCCGAGTTCCGAACGGAATCAAGAAGTCGCTTCGCCACTTCCATCAATACGTAATCTCCGACCTTGTGGCCGAATTTGTCGTTGATGGGTTTGAACTTGTCGAGGTCGACGAACAAGATGGCCAAGCGGCCGCCATGACGGCGGACGCGGGCCAGCGCTTGCGCCATTCTGTCATGCAGCAAATTGCGGTTGGGAAGGCCTGTCAACGAATCGTGATGGGCCAGTTTGCGAATCCTTTCTTCATTTTCCTTGCGTTCGGAAATATCGCGCAGGATCGCGGTAAACGACTTCTGCCTGCCGTGCTTCAGTTCATTGCAAACGAATTCCAGGGCAAACTGCGAGCCGTCCAACCGCACGCCCAGCGATTCCTTGACGGTGCCGGGAGCGGCAAAAATCGCGGCGGGGCTGGAGAGCGATTCGTTCGTAGACTCAGCGCTTCTGACCAACGTGGAAATATTGCGGCCGATCAGCCCGCGCGGCGGCGCCTGGAACATTTTTTCGGCGGCGGAATTGCTGGTTTCGATTTTACCGTCCTCGGTAATGGTGACGATTCCTTCCGCCACCGAATGCAGGATGTTTTGCAGGCGTTCCTCGCGCTCTCTCAACGCTTGGGCGGATCTTACGTATTTCGATATGTCGCGGACTTCCAAGAAAACGCGGCGATTGTCGACGTCCAACGGACGGACCCGCAATTCGGCGTCGAATATCTCGCCGGTAAAGCGGCGCATCTTCAAGGGAACGACATCTTCTTCGGCCAGCAAACCCCACCCGACTTCCAAAAGAAAGCGGTAATCTTCGGCGATAAGTTCGCTAAAGTGAAGGTTGAGAACGTCCTCTATCGACGGCGCGGCCAGCATTCTCACGCCTTCCGGGTTAATGGTGGTGATGCAATCTTCCGTCAAGGTGCAAACCAGTGAGGACACTAAATGCAATAGCCCACGGTCATCGATTACCTTTCGGACCATCGCGGCTTTCCATCTCCCATTGCATAGCATTAAAGGACTTGACCACACCGCTCCATTACGCGGACAGGTTTGTATATTTATAGCAAACGATTTGGGGCTAAGCGAGGAATATATGTTGGAACTGTCAAGTCTCCCAGCTGATTCTAAGGTGACGTTCCGTTTCCAATAGGCGATTGAACGGCGAATCGTTTTCCCCCAAACGAAGATATCCGACGGAAGCGCCGGTATGGCGGCCGATCATTTCAATTCCGGCTTTTCCGAACCGTTCGCCGATCATGTCGACCAGCCATGATTCCGCTTGTCGGATTCGATTGGTCGGCAATGTTTGCGTCTTGATCAAATGATCGGCATGACGGTCCAAAGCTAGGCGCAAGTCGGCGATGCCTTGTCCGGAAACGGCGGAAACCAGCACCACCGGTATTTCCCAGCCATCTGGTTCCGCCATCGCCGACAATCCCAAAGCGCCTTCCACATCCATTTTGGCGCGGAGCGCCTCCATTGTCATGTCGGCCTTGGTGACGGCGACCACATGGGGAATCTCGGCGATGCCCGCCTTCATGTACTGCAACGAATCGCCCGAACCGGGCTGGACGCAAAACAGCACCGTATCCGCGACTTGGGCTACGTCGGTTTCCGATTGTCCGACGCCGACGGTCTCGATCAAGACCACATCGTAGACGGCTCGCATCAGGACCATGGCTGAAATGGTCAAGGAGGCAAGTCCGCCCAAACGTTCGCGCGCCGCCATCGATCTGAAAAACAAACCGTCGTCGTCGGGGTTTGAGGTCAGCCGGGTGCGGTCGCCCAGCAGCGCCCCCTTGGACCGCCGCGAGGACGGATCGACGGCGATGCAGCCGACGGTTTTTCCCGCGCTCCGCCATTCGCGGATGATGGCGTTCAGCAAGGTGGATTTGCCGACGCCCGGGGGGCCGGTCATGCCGATGACCGTGCCCGTGGGGGACAAAAAAGCTTCGTCCAGCAAGGCGACGGTTGCTTCGGCGCGCGGGTGGGATTCGATCGCGGCCAAAGCCTTCGCCATCAGGGGCTTGCCACCGGTTCTTATGTCGTTCAGAATCACGAAAGGAATTTCCTTCAAGACGGATCGCGTCATCTTAAATCAAAACGATCAAGGCCGTGACCATGAAAATTACCGTTTCCCACTCGTCGCTGCTCCCCCTTTCCGCAAGCGTACTGGCCTTGGCGCTGGCCCTGGCGGCGCAATTCGGTTTGGGATGGAGGCCTTGCGAATTGTGCCTGCTTCAACGGATACCGGTCGCGGCCGCTGGCATTGCTGCTGCGGCAAGCCTGTATCCCGCACGGAACAAAGCCGCGCATGACGCGTTAACCGTTGTCGCCGCCTTGCTGTTTCTGGGGACGGCGGTGCTGGCCGCGTACCATGTGGGGGTGGAACAGCATTGGTGGTTGTATGGCGGCGGATGCAGCCGCGATCCCGACGCGGCCATGGGGCCGGTGGATTTCGCCCAGGCGATGTCTCAACCGGTCGTCGTCCGGTGCGATCAGCCGCCCTTTCAATGGCACGGCGTTACCATGGCCGGATTGAACGTCGTCTACTGCGCCGTTGTCGGCATTGCGACGCTCAGGTTCATGGTCCGGGAAAGGAGCATTGGGAATGGACGATAAAATCGCGAAATTCCTGCGGGTCGATCAAGCCGGTGAGATCGGCGCCGTCAGAATCTATCAGGGGCAGTTGGCGGTCATGAAGGGCAAGACGGCCATAGGATTGGTTCGGCATATGGCCGAGCAGGAGCATCATCATCTGGCGACGTTCGATCGCCTGATCGAAGAACGCAATACCCGCCCGACGTTGTTGTCGCCGCTATGGCATGCCGCCGGGTTCGCCTTGGGGGCGGCGACGGCTTTATTGGGCGAGCGCGCGGCCATGGCCTGCACCGCCGCCGTCGAGGAGGTCATCGACGAACATTATGCCGAACAGGCGGCGCAGCTGGGCGACGACGAAACCGCCCTGCGGCAAATCATTGAGGAATTTCAGGCAGATGAAAGAGAGCACAGGGATACTGCTCTCGCCAACGGGGCCGAGCAAGCGGTTGCCTATCCGATGTTGTCGGCTTTGATCAAATCGGGATGCCGCGCGGCCATATGGATGGCCGAGCGGATTTAAAACCCTTCGCGTTCGATCCGCTTGCGTTCCAGCTTGCGAGCCCGGCGCACGGCCTCGGCCTTCTCGCGGGCGCGCTTTTCCGAGGGCTTCTCGTAATTGCGCCTGAGCTTCATTTCGCGGAATACACCCTCGCGCTGCAATTTCTTCTTGAGCGCCTTCAGGGCTTGATCAACATTGTTGTCACGAACCAGAACTTGCACGTTGCGTCACCGATCCTGTTCAATAAATAATAAACCGTCGCGGCTTGGCAGAGCCGCAAGAGGGGGGTTGATAACACAGTCGTTCGTGGATGTGAAGAGGAAGAGAGTCCGTCATGCAAAATAATCGGTCCGAGGATTTTGATCAGGTGCGCGATCGGTTGATCATGGCGGCGTTGCCTCATGTCGTCTTCGACGGCTGGACGTTTAAGCCTCTGGCGACGGCGGCGAACGAGTTGGGTTTGGATGCGACCCTGCCGGAACGGCTGTTCGGCGGGGGCGGAATCGATGCCGTCGCGCACTTCGTCGCAATGGCCGATCGTTTGATGATCGAGGATGCCGCCCGGTTGGATATGTCCGCATTGGGGGATCGCGGCCGGTTGCTGGCGGTGATCAAGGTCCGGCTTGACCGCTGGGGCGAGCACCGCGAGGCGATCCGCCGGGCGATCGGCGTGTTGGCCATGCCCGCCAACATGGTGTTGGCGGCAACGCTGGCATGGGGAACCGCCGACGCGGTATGGACAGCCAGCGGCAAGCGCTGCCATGATTTCTCATGGTATACCAGACGCGCCAGCCTTTCGGCGATCATCGCGGCGACGGTGCTGATTTGGCTGGACGATCAATCTGAAGATTGCGATGAAACCTATGCGTTCTTGTCAAGGCGCATGGACGAGGTCGTCTCGATGGTCAAACTGCGGCATCGGGCGTGGGATTGGCTGGTTCATCGGGTTCCAGGGCTTCCCGCGCCTGGATGAGTGCCAAGCGCTTTTGCTTGAACCGCTGGCGCATATAGCCCAATCCGACCACGGCGATAACGATGGCGAGAAAACCGCCCAGAACGCCCCATTTGGCGTTGCCTAGATAGTAGTCCAAGGTTTTACCCAGGTAATATCCGCCCCAGGCGAAACTGTGCGCCCAGATTTGCGCCGCGATGAAATTGAAGATCAGGTATTTGATACGCGGGACGTCGGCGATGCCGATGATAAACGGCGCGAAGTTGCGCACGCCGTAAATGAATCGAAACGACAAGATGAAGGCGACGGGGTTGTCGTGGACCAACCGGAACGCCCAATCGATCCGGTCCTCGAGTTTCGGCCAGCGCGCCAGCAACGGCATTCCGTATTTTCGTCCGATGGCGAAATAGGTTTGATCGCCCAGAAAGCTGCCGAAGAAAGCGGTTACCGCCAGCAATTCGATCGGAATTCCCAGTTCACCGGAAGTCGCCGCGCACAAAATGACGATGGTCTCGCCTTCGATGAACGTCCATGCCAGGATGATCGGATAGGTCCACAAATGGTGGTCCCGAATAAATTGCAGAATTGTCTCTTCCAAGGGCGCGTCCTAAAAGTTCGTTCGGATTTTGTTTGCAATCAGGTGTCAATGTCCACGCAATTCCCCGGTACGTTCGAGAGTGAATGGGGGAGGGCGACGGTTTTGACGACAAACGCCCTCAAACCCAAATCGCTGCCCCCACGATCCGACGGCAAGATATTCATATACAAAATGTCCAGGCCAGTTCCTAACCTAATTTTTTCGGCGAGGAAACTTTGCGCCGCCTTGGACGTCGGATAGGCTTCGGATTTCGAGCGCCGTGCTACTAGAGCAATGCGCATTCACACTGAATCATGTTGCTCTTGCCGCCATTGCGGCGGCGGCCAAGCAAACCGGAATGTTTGCGCCCGGCGAGGGGCGTATAAACTAAGTAGAGTGATCGCGTTTGAGCGCGATACTCTAGCAGCCAACGATGGAGGCTGCCAGGGGGGTCACTTGGGTGACATGACCCATCTTGCGTCCGTCCCGGGCTTCGGTTTTGCCGTAAAGGTGGAGCTTGGTATTGGGATCTTTCAGATAGTCCCGCCAGCGGTCGATGTCGCTGCCGATCAAATTGGTCATGACCGCGTTGCAATGCCGCGCGGGGTTGCCCAAGGGCAGGCCGCAGACGGCCCGAATGAATTGTTCGAATTGGTCGGTGACGCAGGCGTCGATGGTCCAGTGCCCGGAATTGTGCGGCCGCGGCGCCATCTCGTTGACCAAAAGCCCACCCGAAGGTTCCAGGAACATCTCGACCGCCAGAAGTCCGGCTAGGTCAAGGGCCGTTGCGGCGCGAGTGACGATCTCGACCGCTTGGAGCGCCTGAGCGGGGGAAATGGGAGCGGGGACGGTGCTGGTGTCCAGGATGTGATTGGTATGAACGTTCCAGACCGGGTCGAAGCACTGGCTGTCGCCGTTGGGAGCGCGGGCGATGATGACGGAAAGTTCGCCGACAAACGGAATGAAACCCTCCAGCACGGCCTTGTCGGTCTTTAGATCCGCCCAGGCCCGGTCAAGGTCGGTTCCATCGACGATTTTGATCTGTCCCTTGCCGTCGTAACCCATGCGGGCGGTCTTCAGCACCGAGGGGCGTCCGATGGCATCGACAGCTTCGCGCAGGTCGTCCGCGCTCAGCACTTCCCGCCATGGGGCGGTGGCGATTCCCAGATCGTTGAAGAATTGCTTCTCGTAGATGCGGTCTTGGGCCGTTTCCAGGACCTTGGCGGACGGCCTGACCGCAACCAGATCGGACAAATGATGGATGCTGGCGACGGGAATATTTTCGAACTCGAACGTCACCACGTCTACGGATCTGGCGAATTCGCTCAAGCGGTCCAAATCGTCGTATGCGGCAACGGTGGTCTTTGCGGCCACATGCGAGGCGGGGGCATCGGATTCCGGACAATAGACATGGGTGCGATAGCCCAGGCGGGCGGCGGCGATGGCGGCCATGCGTCCCAGTTGTCCGCCGCCGATGATGCCGATGGTGCCGCCAAGCGGCGGCGTAAATGAAGCGAGCGTATTGGTCATCACGCTTGCGGGTCGGTTGGAACCAAGGCGATGGAATCGGTTTGCCGCTTGCGCCACTGTTCCAGTTTGTCGGCTACCTCGTGGTCCAGCAAGGCGATGACCGATGCCGCCAGAAGTCCGGCATTGACGGCCCCGGCCCTGCCGATCGCCAGCGTTCCGACCGGGATGCCCGCAGGCATTTGCACGATGGAATAAAGCGAATCCAGGCCGTTCATGGTTTTGCTTGTCATGGGGACGCCGAACACCGGCAAAGTGGTCATGGCGGCGGTCATGCCGGGCAAATGGGCGGCGCCTCCGGCACCGGCGACGATCACCTTAAGGCCGCGTTGCTTGGCATTGGTCGCGTAATCGCAAAGCCGGGCGGGAGTCCGATGGGCTGATACGATGCGCGTTTCGTGGGGCACGCCCAATTCGGTCAGAATCAGGGCCGCGTGACGCATGGTTTCCCAGTCCGACTGGCTGCCCATGATGATACCGACGAGTGGATCGTTCATTAGGACCTAACTCTTCTCAGCGAGAAAAAGGGCGCATTATACGAATGGAAAAGGATGGCGCAAGTCAAGAATGTGATAGAGTGCGAATATTATGGCGGATGACTTGAAAGCCGAGCGTATTCCAGCTTTTCCTGGTGCGAGCGAGTTTCCAGGCGGGACGTCTTTGCCCAGACGCCGGGCCTATCGGGCCTACGCCAATTCGGCCGCTCATGATCACGCTTCGGCCGACGTGGATGTGGCATCGATTCTGGGCGTTCCGGCCGAGTCCCTTTCCCAGGAAAGTTTGCGGATACTCCAACGGATTCTTGGCGATGCCGAGGATTTGCGCCGCCAGTTGGACGCCGCCGAGCGGCATCGCCGCCATTTGGAGGATCAAGCCGACCTTTACCCCGGCTTGCAGTGCCTGAACGGGCACGCCTTCGTAAGAGAACTGGATGCGTTCATGGTCGAGGATTCCGAGCGTCACGGCGAGGATTGGGGGTGGTTGTGGGTGATCCATGCCGATGGTATCGACCATGCGGCCGGTCGGAACGGATTGGCGTTCGGCGGTAAAATTCTGCGCGATATTTTCGAGGCGTTGCGCCGAACCGCTCAAACCGGCGAGCCGTTGGCCTATCTGGGGTTCGGTACGTTCGGTTGGGTGATGATCGGGCAGGATGCCGCCGGGGCGCAATCGCGTCTGAACGGCTTTTTGGCGGCGGCGAAGATGTCGGTAACGGGCGTTCCCCTAGACTTCACCACCGGAATGGCGCCGCTGATCGCCGGGAAAACGGCAACGCAGGCCGTGGAAGAGGCGGAAATCCGGCGCATGCAATTGACCGGTCCGGTATCTTCGGATAGCGTGCAACCATGATGGGAACAGCCGTTCACACGGGGATGCGGAAACTGGGCGCCGCTATGGCGGCTCTGGCCCTGCTCGTTTCCGTTCTTGCCGGGATGCCGGGCCAATCGCCTTTTCCGGACGGCGATTTGGCGATCTGCGGACACGCAACGAGCGGCGGCGGCGGGTCCGACGGCGGTCGGGATGCTCCGTCCGGCCACCATTGCGATCTGTGCATGCTGCATTGTCATGTGGCGTGGATGCCCGCCGCCGACGCTTTCAAAACGGTCGAGTATCAACCCGCCGATTTGGGCCGCGTTCGCTCGGACAATTCCGGCCCGGCCTTGTTGGCCTTGGGCGAGTACCGTCGGCCGATTCCCAGGGGGCCTCCCGTTTTCGCGTGATTAACCAATCTTCACGCGACTTGTTAAGAAACGGGAATAACACAATGAAATATCAAACTTATGCCGCGTTATCGGCGGTGGCCTTGGGGCTGGGCGTTTCCGGCCAGGCTTTGGCGTGCTCGGGGTGCGGCTGCACCCTGAATACCGAAGATGCCACTTTGGGGCCCTCTCCAGGCTGGCATGTGGACGAACGGGTGGATTTCATCAATCAAAACCGGTTGACCATCGGCGGCAGGGCCGCTCCGACCCAAGACCCTTCCGCCGTCGAGGTGCAGAAATATACGGTGACGCTTTTCTACACGACCACTATTGACTACCAAGCCGATGGTCCTTGGGGCGTCAACGTGGCTGTCCCCGTACAATGGCGCATTCATTCGACGGCTAACGACGGAGCGGATTGGTCGCAATCAAAATCCGGTTGGAACGATCTGTCCGATATCCGGGTGCTGGGCCGTTATACCGGGTTGACCGATGGCGGCGACTTCGGTTTGCAGGCGGGATTTAAATTGCCGACTGGGAAAACCAATGAATATTTTGGCGTCGGCACGACGGATCAGATCGTCGACCGGGGGTTGCAACCGGGAACCGGCACCTGGGATGTGTTGCTGGGATTTTTCAAGAACGGGCATTTGACCGATGACGTCCATTGGTTCGCATCCGGCATGTGGCAACGGCCGCTGGCCCAGTATCAGCAATTCGCCGAGGGCCAGAAAATCACCGGGTCCTTGGGTGTGCGCTATACCGTCAGCGACACGATTATTCCGCAGCTTCAGATCAACGCTCAAAATCGGTGGCGGGATCAGGGGCTGCAAGCCGACATTCCCAACAGCGGCGGCGAGGTCGTCTATCTTAGCCCCGGTATTTTTGTTAACGTCATCGACAACACCAGTCTTTACGGCTTTGTCCAGGTTCCCATCTATCAAAGGGCGGGCGGGCTTGAACTGGTGGCCGATTACACCGCATCCTTCGGGGTCAAGCACAAGTTCTAGAGGATCAAGATGATACGCGCGGTCGGGTTGGTTCTTGTCATGCTTTGCTTAACGCATGGCGTCATGGCCGGGGATGAGCCCGACCGTCCCGTGTGGACGAAGGAGTTCGCCGGAAAAACGGTGGATGCGGATCAATTGATCGATTTGACGGGGCAGAGCTTCGTCCCCGCCGAGGATCGTCCGGCGATGCTGATCCATTTTTGGGCGACATGGTGCGCTCCTTGTTTGGAAGAGCTTCCGCGGTTGGAACGGATTTCCAAACGGATGGGTAAAAAGCTTACGGTCGTCGCCGTGTCCGAGGATAGCGGCGGCGCCGAGGACGTAACCCCGTTTTTGGCTGAACATCCGGGACTAAGCACGCTGAACGTCCTTTGGGATCGGGGGCGCAAAACCGCCAGAAAGTTGGGCGTTTCCATTTTACCGACGACGGTCCTGTTCAAGAACGGCGTCGAGGTGTCGCGGGTGACCGGACCGGCCGGATGGGACGAGGACGATTTGCGCCGGTTAAGCGATGATGTCGGGGATTAGCATGTTTTCCAGGCGGATGATTTCGTCTTTCAGGAACAGCTTCCGTTTCTTGAGGCGTTGCAGGCGCAACTGATCGATCGTGCCGTCGACGCTCGTCCGGTCGATGACGTCGTCCAGATCCCGATGTTCGGTCTTCAGAATTTCGATTTTGTGGCGCAACTCTTCAATGTCTTCGTCCAGCATGACCCATCACTTAAATTTACCGAACCAGAACCGACTCCATCCTACCAGACGGAACGCTGGCAGGGTAGAATTGCGGTAAGAAATTTAAAAATAGGGGAAGACGATGACCACCAAGCATATCGGAATCATGACCAGCGGCGGGGATTGCGCAGGTCTCAACGCCGCCATCCGCGCGGTTGTCCGCCGCGCCATCCATGGTTACGGCTGGACCGTTACGGGGATTAAGGACGGTTCGGCCGGATTGATGGCAAGACCGGTGGCGGCGGAACAACTGACCCTGGCTTCGGTCGGCGGAGATTTGATCCGCCGGGGCGGGACCATCCTGGGAACCATCAACAAAGGCGATCCGTTCGCCTTCCAAATGCCGGACGGGACGGTGCTTGACCGCTCGGGCGAGGTTGTGGACGGCCTGCATCAATTGGGATTGGACTCGCTGATCGTCATCGGCGGCGACGGGTCCATGCGGTTGCTGTCGCGGTTGTGCAGGTTGGGCAAGATTCCCATGATCGGCATTCCCAAAACCATCGACAACGACGTGGCGGAAACCGAATGCGCGATCGGTTTCGATACGGCGGTATCGGTGGCGTGCGAGGCTTTGGACCGGCTTGCCCCCACGGCGGCCAGCCATCACCGAGTGATGATCCTGGAGGTGATGGGGCGCGACGTGGGGCATATCGCCCTGACGGCGGGCGTCTCGGGCGGGGCGGATGTCATCTTGATTCCGGAAATTCCCTACAGTCTGGACGGTATTGCCAAACGGCTGCAAGCGGTTAGCGAACGGGGACGCAAACATGCGTTGGTGGTGGTGGCCGAGGGCTGCGGCACCGAGAGCGGACAGAAAATCACTCAGGTCAATCAAGGCAACGAAACCCGTTACGGCGGCATCGGTCACTACCTTGCCGACCGCCTTAAGGATTTGATTCCCGCTGAAATCAGGGTGACGGTGCTGGGACATGTTCAGCGCGGCGGAATGCCGTCCATGCGCGACCGCATGATCGCGTCGGCGTTCGGCGTGAAGGCGGTCGATGTGATCGCCCAGGGCGGATCGGATCGGGTGGTGGCGTGGCAAAACGGCGATGTCTGCGATGTCCCGCTGTCCAAGGTGGCCGACATCACGCGGGCCGTCGACCCCGACGGGGCCATGGTCATGACGGCGCGCGGCCTGGGATTGTATGTGGGGAATTAGTGCGCCGAGTATGATCCCCGATAACGACAATATGTATCATTGACATGATGCTATTTCGTCGGGTGTGAAAAAGTCCCTCGGCGTTGCCTCGGTGTACTTTTCAGGGGGGACTATATCGGCAAGCCTATTCCGATCATATTGAATCACCCATGTTTCACATTGGGCGCGGCAGTCCGCAAGGCGCATTCCGAGGAGCGATGCCGTTCGGGGGCCGTCCTACATGCCCAACAGCCTCTTGCGCGGGATTCACAACCCGATAAGGGCAGCAAGCTTCGCCCGTTACCGACACCGCGACCTATAGCGCATAGCGCTGGGCAATGCGGTCGCGAAGCCAGTGATACTCTTCGGGGATATTGGTCCACACGCCATCCTCTTCGATGGACAGGGTGTCTGATTTTGTCAGGGGACGCGGATTTTTGTTGTGTTCCTGGGAACTGACCAAGGCATGACTCTCTTTGACGGCGTCGGTTGCCGGCAGATCGAGGGAGGTCAGCAATCGCGCGTATACGCTCCAATCGTTGAGCTCCCGATTGGTGACGTCGTCGCAGGGCAATCCGTATTGCTTGGCCATATCCGTATACAGCACTTGCCGCCGTTCGATCTCGATCGTGTACCAATAGCACAATTGGTAGTGCGTGGCGGTTCGCCATTTTTGCAAGGGAATGACGCCGGGGTCGGTGGGGGACAGCGCGAAACGAAGTCCGACATCGGTTCTGGCCGGGATGGTAAAGCGTTCCACCATGCTCCATGCCACGTCGCGCGGAGGCCGTCTCATGATGATGAGGGCAGGGCGCAAACCCAGTTCCAGCATCGGTTCGATGAAGCCCTTGCAGACCAAATGCGAGGTTTCGGCATAAACCGGCGTTGGGCATCGGGCGATGATCGGCAGTTTCACATCGCGCAGAAACGCCGTCGCGGTTTCGGGATGGGTTTGGACCTTGCGCATGACCTGAAGGAACGCCGGTTCCGGCTCGTGGTAAGAGCTGACTCCCGGGATGGTCGCAAGAAGTTTGGCTAGATAATGGGTGCCGCTCCGGCCGGGCGAGACAGTGAAAATCAGTTTCTTGTCAAGGGATACAGGCCCACCGCTCATGATGTTCGCCGTTGTCACGTGGTCAGTCCCACCATCGTCAATATAGGGTGAAATCATAAATGAGGCATTAATGGACTATTCGCCCCAGCGTTGCCAATTGCCGGTGTCCAGATCGAACAAGTCCAAGGCCCGGCCGACGATGTTGGCGACCACGTCCGCGACCGATTGGGGATTGGCGTAAAAGGCCGGAACCGGAGGAGCGACGATCGCTCCCATCAGGGTCAGATCAGCCATCGATTTAAGATGTCCGTAATGCAACGGGCTTTCCCGCACCAGCAGGACCAGACGGCGCTTTTGCTTCAACGTCACGTCGGCGGCGCGAGTAAGCAAGGTCGAGGTCGCGCCGGAAGCAATCTCGGACATGGACTTGATCGAACATGGCGCGACGAGCATGCCCATGGTCTTGAACGACCCGGAGGCGATGGCGGCGCCGATGGCCGCCGCCGGATACCAGTGATCGGCAAGCTGCCGGACCTGTTCCAAGTTCAGGCCACATTCCTGGCTCAAGGTCAGACGGGCGGCGTCGCTGACCACCAAATGGGTTTCGACGCCAAGGGCGCGCAATGCCTTGAGCGTTTCCACCCCCAAGACGGCGCCTGACGCCCCGCTAATGCCAATTACCAATTTCGCCATACCAACCCCTATACCATTGCGCTGCTGACATTCAAATAATCCCAGCTTACACTTCCATTGTAAGACACTGAGAAGGAGATGGGTATGAGTGTTCATGACCGCATCGAATCTTTGAAAACCAAGCATGCAGACTTGGAAATGTCCATTGAGAGTGAAACGCGAAGACCACACCCCGATGGCGACCATATCAATCAATTGAAACGTCGCAAACTTAGGATCAGGGACGAGCTTTCCAGCATCGATTCCTTGCATCGATAGTTGTTTTTCCCATAATCTGCGGAAGCCCCCGCGCTTCTTCGGCGTCGAGGGCTTCCTTTATGGGGTAAGACCGATCGCATGATTTTAACTCCTATCGATTCCGTCCGGCTGTTGGCGGTGTTGCCGCGGTTCCGCGAATCCTTGCTTGGCGAGCCGCTGGCTTTGGATGTCCTGGACCGTATCGCGTTCCATATCCCCGACGGCGATTTGATGCGTTTGTCCACCGAGCCCGACCATCATCGTCAAGCGCTTGATCTGTGCCGGTCGTTCGGATTCGGCATCCGCGAGTGCGATCCCAAGGATTGGTATACCTGGGACGGGACTTGCGTCGCTGCGGGCATGGAACCCAGCGTGATCATTCACGAGATCGGTCATTATCAATGCGCCGTGGAATACCGCCGGACCTTGCCCGATTTCGGATTGGGGGCGGGGCCGGAAACCGGAGCGGGGCGCGCGGCGGCCGATGCCGTGCGCGTGGTTTACGGTGCCGAGGGGGATGTGGAGGAAGGGCTGTCGTCGCTGTTGGGAATTTTGTGGGAGGCCGAATTGGGCCAACCCGCCATCTTGGCGTTCTTGGAGCAAAACTGGCTGGAAGGCGGCGCCGACCCCAGAAACGTCGCCCACTTCGTCAAGATGACCAGGACCCTGCGTGATTGGGGGTTGATCGCCGACGACGGACGTCCCACCCGCCAGTGCCGTGCGGTCGAGGACGGACCGTTTTTCGACGAATGGTTTTCTTAGCGGTAAATTAGGTTAAGCTGGTTCCCAACAATAACCCGAAGCGGGAGAGAGGGACGATGCCGGAATTTCACAAAAGCGATTTTATTTGGGGCGCATCCAGCGCCGCCTATCAGATCGAAGGCGCCGCCGCCGTGGACGGTCGGGGGCCTTCCATCTGGGATACCCACAGCCGGATTGCCGGACGCACCGCCAGGGGCGAAACCGGCGACGTCGCCGCCGACCACTACCATCGCTGGGCCGAGGATATCGGTCTGATGACGCAACTGGGTGTCCGCGCCTATCGCTTTTCGACGTCGTGGTCGCGGGTGCTGCCTCGCGGGCGCGGCGCGGTCAATCAAAAAGGCGTCGATTTTTACGACCGCCTGATCGACGGGTTGCTGGACGCCGGAATTACGCCGTGGCTGTGTCTGTATCATTGGGATTTGCCGCAGGGACTGGACGATCTGGGCGGGTGGACCAATCGCGACGTGGCCGGGTGGTTCGCCGACTACGTCACGCTGATCGCCGCCAAATTCGGGGACCGGGTCAAGCGGTTTTCCACCTTCAACGAACCCAACGTGGCGACGTTGTTCGGCTACGCCATGGCCTGGAACGCGCCCGCCGCCCATGACCGCGCCGCCTATTACCGCGCCGCTCATCACGTCAATCTGGCCCACGGCGCCGCCGTGGACGTTCTGCGAACCCATGTCAAGGACGCGTCGTTGGGATGCATTCACAACCGTCAAATCGCTTATCCCGAAAAGGACACCCCGGAAGACCGTCATGCCGCCACGCTTTTGGACGCGCATTGGAACGGCATTTTTCCCGATCCGCAATATTTGGGAACCTATCCGTCGGTGTTGGCCGACGATATCGAGCCGTTCCTTCAGGCCGGTGACATGGCTCGTATCCACCGACCGCTGGACTGGTTCGGCGTCAACCATTACGGCCCCATTTACGCCCGCGCCGATTCCACTCAGCAGTTGGGACTGGCGTGGGGGGATTCGCCGCCCGAACCCGCCCACCCCCTGATCGGGTGGGCCATTCATCCCGAAGCTTTCAAGGATGAGTTGCTGCTGATCAGCAAACGCTACAAGCTGCCGGTCTATGTAACCGAGAACGGCTGCGGCCGTTCCGACGAGAAGCTGGCCGCGGACGGAACCTTGAACGACGATTACCGCATCGCCTATCTCAAGGACTATCTGACCGCGTTGTCGCAAGCCATAACGGAAGGCGCTGACGTGCGCGGCTACTTCATCTGGTCGTTGCTGGATTCCTATGAATGGGGATCGGGATACGGGAATCCCTTCGGCATCGTTCATGTGGACGTGGCGGGCGATCAGAAGCGCACGATCAAGGCGTCGGGCCGCTGGTACGCGGACGTAATCCGGAACGGCAAATTCTAGAGTATCCGTTATGCGCAAGCCCTCGTTTCAGCCCACATTCGATCATCTCTGATCAATGCGTTGGCAAGGATTAGGAGCTTGCGCATGACGGCGACAAGGGCAATTTTGGGAGGTTTTC
>Ga0316224_1000143_pt1 | contig 114356 bp, 105 predicted proteins | sample TBH18013metaG_FD_206254 | JGI IMG/M metagenome (GOLD analysis project Ga0316224, IMG submission 206254) | Freshwater microbial communities from Trout Bog Lake, Wisconsin, USA - TBH18013 | ecosystem: Environmental > Aquatic > Freshwater > Lake > Hypolimnion/Profundal zone | place: USA...
ATGAAAGAATCATCAAAATCACAAACCGCCCGCCTCGAAGCTCGCTTGCCCGTTCACGTTTACGCGATGCTAAAACGCGCCGCTGAAATACAAGGGCGAACCTTGACGGATTTTGTCGTCGCCGCCTCCAGTGAGGCCGCGCGGCAGACAATTGAAACGACCGAAATCATCCGTCTTTCAGTTGAAGACCAGCGGCTATTTGCCGAAAGCATCCTCAATCCACCCGAACCGACAGCCGCTCTTTATCGGGCTTTTGAAAAACATCGTGAATTATTCGGTGATAAGTGACTGCTCCTTTTCACCTCGAAGCCTTGGAAAGTCACCATGATCGTTCGACATTCGCCAGCGGCGAAGTCCAGCTTGACCGTTATTTTCAGACACAAGTTACCCAAGACATCCGCCGCCGCATAACGAATTGTTTTGTGACCGTCGAAGTTGCGACCCATCAAGTGATAGCCTATTACACGATAGCATCGGCCAGTGTATCCACGCCTGACTTACCGCTTGATGAAGCCAAACGTTTGCCGCGTTATCCGACAATGCCCGCCGTTCGCATCGGGCGGTTAGCTGTCGATCAGCGGTATCAAGGGTGCGGATTAGGCAAAGCTTTACTGGCGGATGCTGCTATGAAAGCGATAAATGCCGCAAATGCCGCTCCTGCTTCGTTTGCCTTGCTGGTGGACGCCAAGGACGATCAAGCTATGAACTTCTATAAACATCACGGCTTCCGGCAACTTGGCGGATCACCAAGAGTTCTGTTTCTGCCTTTGGCTACGGCTGAAAAAATATTGCTTGGGTTAAATCTTAACCTTCGTTAGAATTGGCTGCAACGATGGGATTTGAACGTGCACATCCTTGTCTGTATCATCAGGTTAGCGGCATCTAATCTTTAATGATGCATCGGGAACAAGGCGCTTTATCCATTAAGCTACATTGCATTTTTCATATCTTTTAATTTACCTACTAGACCTTGAAGGTCGTATTTAATAGCTTTTCCACTTTCCTGTTTGCGACTAACAAAACCTTTTTCTTCTAATGAAGAAATAGTTCTAAAAATGGCTCTTTCGCTCACACCCATTTCTTGCGCCATTTTTTCAAGCGAGGGAAATGGTGACGCCTATCATTGTTGTATATATCCCGATCCTTGTTCCGTAAGCTTCGGATTTGCCTCTACCTTGTAAGCACCCGAGGCACGGCCTTTATTTGGCGCGGTAATTTGCTGCGCGACAGGTATAATTTCAGTTCGTTGGCTAGTCAACTTGCGATTTTTTGGCGGCGGCGTGGCTGCTTTAATCTTGTATAATTAGACAAACAGTTCGGCAATATTTAAGAGTTAGTGTTATAGGCGCAAAACAGCCGAACCTTACTTACAACTATGTCTTAATTTCCTCAATATGCAAGAGGCGTAAAATGGTATCGCAATTAAATATCAGTAAGCATTTGATCGTGCTGATTAGCTTTTCTATGGCGCTGCTGAGCAGTCCAGGTTTTGGACAAGAAACATCGGCGCAAGATTCAGGCAGTACGTTTGGCGTTAATTTGCAGGCTGTCGATACGCTGAATAAAATTAAGCTGTTGATGCTGGATAGTCGTACCCAGTTAGGTAACGCGCTTTCGGAAGTCGTCATATCATCGGCCGCCAATAAAAAAACCGGTCTGGCGTTGAGTCGTGCTGAGGCCGCTAAAGCCATAGACAGCATAGAAAAAAATATCGACACCATTCATGGTTTATGGAAAGTCTATCAAGGCAGTGGACTTTCCAATGAGACTAAACCGCTGGCCGATAAATTTGCCGAAACCAACACAAAATTTATGGCTTATGGTCTTAGGTCTGCTGAAACGGCTTTGCGTGGCAATCACTACAGCGAGGCCAAAAAATATGTTGTGGTCAGCAGCGATTTATATGGTGCGGCTGTCAACAATTTGGATAGATTGATCAAGGCGCAACTGGATACGGTGCAAGTGCAATATCAGGCGGAAATTGCTGCCGCACAAGTTAGCCCCAGCGTAACTGAGGATGGTAAAGCGGGCGGAAATATTGCTAAGCCTGCCCCTAGTCAAGTGGAATCCAAGCATTTGCCGGCTTACGGTATTGCCGTCCTATTTGCCGGTTTGATGCTGGTGTTGGCGTGGTTAATTTCTCGGGCCAGACTGAACAGCTTGCCGCGCGCCACTGACCTTGTCCAGCAAATTGCCGACGGCAAGTATGACAATGCTATCGAAGTGGCGCGTAGCGATAAGCTGAGTCCGTTGCTGCTGGCGCTTAAATCTCTGCAAACCAGGTTGAGTAGCGAGCTACATAATTTTAAACAGATAGAGCATGATAATTTGCGCATCAAAATTGCTTTGGATGCCATGTCCAGCGGCATTATCATTGTCGATAATGATCGCAACATTATTTATGCCAATCAAACGGTGCTAGATATTTTGCTGCAGATGGAATCCGAAATTCGGCTGAAGATACCGCAATTTGATGTTAAAAACTTAATCGGGATGAATATCGATTCTTTCCATCATCAGCCTGCTGCGCAAGCTAATCTGATTGCTAAGCTGTCGGGATCGCATGTCGGCGAATTCGAGTTGAATGGCAAATCTAATCGGATCGTTGCCACTGCGGTAGTCAACAATAAGGGTGAGCGGTTGGGAACCGTGGCAGAATGGCATGATCGTAGTGCTGCTAAGGTTGCCGAGCAAGAAGTAGTTGATATGATCAATGCCATCATGGCCGGCGATTTTAGTAAGCGCATCAATACTGCTGATAAGACAGGCTTTTATAAAGACGCCGGCAAGGGTATTAATAGCATAGTCGATATTTTTGACGCTTGGCTTAAAGAGATTGTCAGGGTGTTTTCCGGCATTGAGAGCGGTGATTTAACCCAGAAAATTGAAGATGACGGTAGAGAGGCCGGCGTCTTTAGCGAGCTTGCCCGACATAGTAATGCGGCGGTGGACAATCTTCATGCACTGATCGTACAAATCCGTCTGGTCGCCGATGCCATCAACACCGCAGCAAGAGAAATGGCCGAAGGCAACACGGATCTTTCGCAACGTACCGAAGAGCAAGCTTCTTCTTTGGAAGAAACAGCGGCAAGTATGGAAGAACTGGCAGCAACGGTTAAAACCAATGCTGAAAACGCCAAGCAGGCCAATCAAATGGCCTTAGCGGCAGCCAGTGTGGCGGCAAAAGGCGGGAATGTGGTGCGGGATGTGGTGCAAACCATGGAATCCATCAATGCTTCGTCCAGTAAGATTGTCGATATTATCAGCGTGATTGACGGCATTGCCTTCCAGACCAATATTCTTGCCCTCAATGCGGCTGTCGAGGCGGCGCGAGCGGGGGAACAGGGGCGTGGTTTTGCGGTGGTGGCCAGTGAGGTTCGCAGCTTGGCGCAAAAAAGCGCGGCTGCAGCCAAAGAAATTAAACAGCTGATTTCAGATTCTGTCAGCAAAGTTGCGGTAGGATCAAAACAAGTTAACGAAGCCGGCGGCACCATGGATGAAATTGTTATCTCGGTTAAGCGTGTCACTGATATTATGGATGAGATTAGTGCGGCTTCGGTTGAGCAAAGCGCCGGTATTGATCAAGTCAATCAAGCGATTACCCAAATGGATGAAGTGACTCAACAAAATGCTTCTTTAGTGGAAGAGTCCGCCGCTGCCGCAACTTCTTTGGAAGAGCAGGCGCAAGCGCTGATGGAATCGGTCGGGGTGTTTAAGTTGTCGGTTAATACTGCTCATACTCTTGGATTTCACCCGCATTTTTCAGCAACGCCTCATGCAGCAAAGGCGGCTAAGCCTGCGCTAGGCAAACCGGCGATTTATAAAAGCAAGCCTGTTACCAGCTATAAGCCGGATGAATGGGAAGAATTTTAATTTAAGGGCTGTATGCAACCATCGGCAGTTGAACCGCTCCTTGCCTATCGTAAAGGCTGGTTGTGAATAGTGCTTCTAAATTTGCAGGGCTAACTCGCGAGTATTATTTTACCGATCAGGATTTTCAGCGAATCAGAAAATTGATTTATGATCATGCCGGTATCAGCTTGTCCAATAGCAAAAGAGCGTTGGTTTACAGCCGGGTTGCCCGGCGGTTGCGCGCTACCGGGCTTACCCGGTTTCAAGATTATCTATTATTACTGGAGAAGGGCGACCAGGAAGAGTGGCAAGCGTTTGTTAATGTGTTGACCACTAATCTAACGTCATTTTACCGTGAACCACATCACTTTCCGGTATTGGCAGAGCATATTCATCACATCAAGCATCGTCAACCGATAAGACTATGGTGTTCGGCAGCGTCAACCGGCGAAGAGCCTTATACCATGGCGATGACTATGGTTGATGTTTTCGACACTTTAACTCCGCCAGTGCAGATTATCGCAACCGACCTTGACACGAGTGTGTTGAAAGTTGCCCAAGAGGGGGTATACCCGTATAAGCAGGTGGAAAGGCTGGCACCGCAAACTTTACGGCGTTTCTTTTTAAAGGGAACCGGCAGGCAGGCTGGTTTTGTACGTGTTCGTCAGGAGTTAAGAGATCTGATCAGCTTTCAGCAATTGAATCTACGCGACGAAAAATGGCTGATACGAGGGCCGTTCGATGCGGTATTTTGCCGAAATGTAATGATTTATTTCGATAAATTAACCCAGCGTAAAATTTTAGAAAAATTAGTGCCTATGATGTGTCATGATGCCTTGTTGTTTGCCGGACATTCGGAAAACTTTCATCATGCAGCCGATCTGTTTCGCAGTCGCGGCGGTACTGTATATACTGTTGTCAACAAACATGTCTCCTTGATTACACCTAAATGACTAAACCTCGTGATATTGAAGAAAGCTGTTCACCTAGGCTTTATTTTGATCGGATTTTCAATATTAACGCTGCAAAAATTTTACCGGGAGAATATTTCGCCACCTCAAAAAACATGGTGATTGCCACTACCTTAGGTTCCTGTGTTTCTGCCTGTATTCGTGATACCAGAACCGGCATAGGCGGCATGAACCACTTTATGTTGCCGGAAAGTTCACAAGACCAAAGCTCATGGGGAACAAGCTCCGCACGGTATGGCGCTTATGCCATGGAGGTGTTGATTAACCAATTGCTGAAACTTGGAGCCAGGCGGCAGACTTTGGAGGCAAAGTTGTTTGGCGGCGGTGCGGTGGTTAAACATATGAAGACCATCAATGTGGGTCAGCGCAATGCTAAATTTGCTATGGATTATCTAATAACCGAAGGTATACCGGTGGTTTCCTCGGATTTATTAGATATTCATCCTAGAAAAGTTTATTTTTTTCCGCAAACCGGCAAGGTGATGGTCAAAAAACTGTATACCTTACGGAACGATACCATTTTTAGTCGCGAGCAGCAGTATCGCTCACGTTTGCAACAAACCAAAAGTTATGGTGATGTAGAATTGTTCTAAATAGTTTTGATTTAATGGAGAAAATAAATGCTTGATTCTACAACTTCTACATTTAACCATCGATATGTGGATACAGAACATGGCTCTGCCGGGCAAGAATTTTTATCCTTTACGCTGGGACAGGAAGAATACGGCATAGATATATTGAAAGTGCAGGAAATTAGGTGTTATGAAGCACCTACTCGCATTGCCAATGCCCCGGAATTTATTAAAGGCGTTGTCAATCTGCGCGGTATTATCGTGCCGATTTTGGATATGCGCATCAAATTTAATCTCGGTATCCCCTGTTATGACGATTTTACTGTCGTGATTATTCTCAACATAGCCGGGCGGGTGATGGGCATTGTGGTGGATAGTGTATCGGACGTGATTACATTAAATAGCCATCAGATTAAGCCGCCGCCGGAAATGGGGGCAACCTTTAACACGGATTATCTGATAGGGTTGGGAGTGCTTGAGCAGCGCATGTTGATTTTGATTGACATCGATAAATTAATGTCCAGTCATGAAATGGGTTTAATCGATTCAGCGCATCATCAGAATTGATGCTTTATACATTTAAGTGAACTATGACCATAAAGGTATTGATCGTTGATGATTCTGCGTTGATACGCAGTGTAATGACCGAGATCATTAACAGCCAGTCCGACATGACGGTGGTTGGGGTGGCGCCTGATCCATTGGTGGCTCGGGATTTGATTAAACAGACCAACCCGGATGTGCTGACGCTTGACGTTGAGATGCCGCGCATGGATGGCTTGGACTTTTTGGAAAAATTGATGCGATTGCGACCGATGCCGGTGGTAATGGTATCATCGTTGACTGCAAGCGGTTCTGAAATTACTCTGCGGGCCCTGGAATTGGGTGCTATTGACTATGTGACCAAACCCAGATTGAATATAAAAACCGGCATGTTGGAATATACTGAGCTGGTAACCGATAAAATTCGCACGGCTCATCAAGCCAGAGCCAAGCTTAATCAGCGCGCCAGAATGATAAGAACTTCTGCTGATGTACCGGTGTTGCCACCGGTAGGTAACCGGTTTTTTAGCAGCGAGAAGTTGATTATGGTGGGTGCATCCACTGGCGGCACTGAAGCGATTAAAGAGTTTTTGATGCAAATGCCTGTCGATTGTCCGGGTATTTTGGTTACGCAACATATGCCGGAAGGCTTTACTACCTCTTTTGCACGTAGGCTTGATAGTTTATGTCGCATTCGGGTGATAGAAGCCGCAGGGGGAGAGCGGGTTTTGCCGGGGCACGCTTATATAGCGCCGGGACATTCGCATATGCTTTTGGCGCGTAGCGGCGCCAATTACATGATAGAGCTGGATCATGGGCTGCCGGTCAATCGGCACCGTCCTTCGGTCGATGTGCTTTTTCATTCGGCTGCCACTCATGCCGGCAAAAATGCAGTTGGCGTTATTCTTACCGGGATGGGGAGGGATGGTGCTGTTGCGTTGCTGGAAATGAAAAAAGCAGGTGCTTATAACTTTGCTCAGGATGAGTCTTCCTGTGTGGTGTTTGGAATGCCTAAAGAAGCGATTGAAATAGGGGCTGTACATGAAGTTGCGCCACTGGCTAAACTGGCCGGCAGGGTGCTGGATTATTTCGGTCAACAAGGTCAGCGAGCTCTACGATTTTAATATCTTTGCAGTCAGCTGCGGTCAAGGAAGTTATTTAAGGATAAGTTTTCGGAGCATTCGTGTCTGATAAAAACAATATGAAATTTTTGGTAATCGGCAAGCTTTACACGGCCGCGACACTGGATGAAAAAATCAGTAAAATTATCAAAAAACTTAATAAGTCTGGATGGCGATGAACGAGGGTGCTGAACGGGAAATGCTTATTCTGCTGGCCAATTTAACCAGTTTGGTCGATTCGCATGTGGGTGAAGCTGCTGCGGATTTACGGCAAACCGGTTTGATTCTGGATGATGCCATTCTAAAATTGAATACTAGCTTTCATGGCATTCATGAAGGTTTGGAATATTGCCTAGATACTGAGATGGGCGGACAGATGGAAGTGCTGATGCGGCACTTGCAACAAGCGATTATCGGTCTGCAATTTCATGATATAACAACACAATTACTGCAACGGGCCACCGCGCGACTGGATGGTGTCTGCCACATCCTGTTGACGATAGAGGCGCTTAAGAGTATTCCCAATGCCGACCCAAAACCGGACGAAATTTTTTTGCATTTACAAGAAGTTGATCAAACATTAGCCCAATTGAATGAAAACTTACAGAGCCGGTTTGTTCAATCTCTACCGCAACAACACTTGGAGAGTGGTGATGTTCAATTGTTCTGATTGTCAAAATGCCCAAAAGCAGGAGCATCCAGCATGAAAACCATACTTGCCGTTGACGATTCTCGATCGTTAAGACAAATGGTATCTTTTACACTTAAAACAGCCGGTTTTAATGTGGTCGAAGCCGTTGATGGCGTTGAGGCGCTTAATTTGTCTAAAACGCAGCAATTTGATTTGGTGTTAACCGATCAAAATATGCCGCGTATGGATGGCTTGACGCTAATTGAAAATTTGCGGGGGCAGCTGGCCTATCGTAAAACCCCTATTCTGATGTTAACCACAGAGGCTAACGACGACATGAAAGCAAAAGGTCGTGCCGCCGGGGCAACCGGTTGGTTGGTGAAGCCTTTCGATCCAGAGCGATTGATTGCTGTTGTCAATAAGGTTCTTTAGTTAAGTTGCCGAAAATGCCGATATGGCTATAGATCTTAGTCAATTTTCCGAGATCTTTTTCGATGAAACCGAAGAGCTTTTGGGAGATTTGGAAAAATTGCTGCTGACGGTGAATCTGGCCGCGCCGGATCCAGAAGACATCAACGCCATTTTCAGGATTGCCCACTCCATTAAAGGTGGGGCCGCCACCTTCGGCTTTTCGGAGTTGATTGATATTACCCATGCGCTGGAATCAATGATGGATAAAATCCGTCGTGGCGACGAGCAATTTACGGGTGAGCATCAGGAAGTTTTGCTGCAATCCCGTGATGTGCTGAAAATGCAGTTGAATGGTCTGCGCTTTAATACGCTGGTCGATGCTGAAAAAATTGCCGCGGTGAAAATGGTGTTGGAAGCCATGATAGATCCGCAGGTGCTGATGTCGGCGCCGAAAGTATTTAACGCGATTACCGAGCAAAGCTCTGCGGGCAATTATACGAAATGTTTTTACATTGAATTGCCGGAAATGGCGGTTAAAGACCTTGATGCCTTGAGTGAAGAGCTATCATTATTAGGCAATTTAATCCGGCATACCGATTACGCCAAAAAATCGACCATTTTGGAATTGGTGACGGATACAGGAGAGGGGGAAATTCTGGCGCTTTGCTCTTTTATCCTGGAGCCTGATGAGGTAAAAATCACGGCCTGCCACAGTGGTGATGGCGACAGTCAGCAGGCTGCGAAGCCGGCGAAGCCGGCGCTTGAGTCTGAAGATGATCTAGGTTTCGGTTTTTTTGTAGATCTTGACGAACTTAGCAACGAAGAAAAACCCAAGCCATTGCCCGTTATCGAACCGGTTAAAGCCGAGGCGGCGGCTGTCAGTTTTGAATCTTCGACCATACGGGTGAGTGTCGAAAAAGTGGATCAATTAATCAATCTGGTGGGTGAGTTGGTGATTACCCATGCCATGATAGCCAAACGTGCCGAAGTGCTGGAGCTAAGCCAGTATGAAAAGCTATTAAACGGAATAACCCAGTTAGGGCAGAACAGCCGGGATTTGCAGGAAGCGGCTATGTCTATGCGGATGATGCCGATAGACGTGGTGTTTTCCAGGTTTCCGCGTATGGTGCGGGAGCTTTCCGCTAAGCTGGGCAAGCAAATCAATCTGGTGGTGCAAGGCAATACTATTGAACTGGATAAAGGTTTAATCGAAAAAATTGTCGATCCGTTAACGCATTTAGTTAGAAACAGTATCGATCACGGTATAGAAAGGCCGGATATTCGGCGCCAGAAAGGCAAGTCTGAAGCAGGGCGTTTGGCTTTGTCCGCCATGCATCGCGGCGGGCATGTGGTCATTGAAATATCCGATGATGGCGCCGGCCTGAATCGGGCAAAAATTCTGGAAAAAGCGCGTGCGGAAGGCAATTTGGTGGCTGATAGCTTAACTGACGATGAGGTGTGGCAATTGATATTTGCCCCTGGTTTTTCCACCGCCGAAGTCGTGACCGATCTATCTGGACGTGGGGTGGGCATGGATGTGGTGAAGCGTAACATTATGAGTCTGGGCGGTGCGGTCAATATCCGCTCTATTGAAGGTGTGGGCACCATTACTACGGTATCGCTGCCGTTGACCTTGGCGATACTGGATGGCATGTCTGTTAAGGTGGGTGAGGAAACCTATATTTTGCCGTTAAGTTCAGTGATAGAATCCTTTCAGCCTTCTGCGGATCATATTAAAGAAATCAGTGGACAGGGTAGCGTTATTTATGTGCGTGGTGAGTATTTGCCGGTGCTGCCTTTGTTTGAGATATTTAATACCCCATCGCGGCATCTGCAATTGGAAGACGGTATTTTAGTGGTGATCATTTCCGAAGATCGTAAAGCGGCGCTGTTTGTTGATGACTTGGTTGGCCAACAACAAATTGTGGTTAAGAATATCGAATCAAACTATCGAAAAGTGCCTTATATTTCAGGGGCCACTATTATGGGTGATGGCCGTGTCTCGCTGATTATTGATGTCGGTGATTTACTGAGGCGGCGTTATACCCGGTCAAGTTTTGACAGCAGTCGCGCCATTGCTTGAATTTCAAGTTGTGCCCATTAACCGGATACCGGCTTGAATAGCCTTCCCTTGTCTAAGAAATGAAGAAAAGCGATTTTTATTATCATTTACCTGCCGCGCTGATTGCCCAAAAACCGTTGCCGCAGCGTAGCGCCAGTCGGCTATTACAGCTGGATAAACAAACAGGGGCGCTAAAAGACAGTCAGTTTTCAGACTTTTTAAGCTTGCTGAGGCCAGAGGATTTGTTGGTGTTTAATGATACCAAAGTGATACCTGCCCGCTTATTTGGCCGTAAATCCAGCGGTGGTAAGGTCGAGATACTGATAGAACGGATTGAAGGTGCCCAGCAAGCCTTGGTACATATCAAGGCCAGCAAGTCGCCCAAACCGGATGGCGTGATTATCCTGGATAATGGCGTAAGTTGCCGGGTGGTTGACAGGGAGTTTGATTTGTTTAGACTTTGTTTTGAAACCAGCTTGCCATTGCTGGAGTTATTGGCGCAGATCGGCCATATGCCGTTGCCGCCTTATATTGATCGGGCAGACGATAGCGACGATCTTGAGCGTTATCAAACCTTATTTGCCAAACAAGCCGGCGCGGTGGCGGCGCCCACCGCCGGATTACATTTTGATGAGGCAATCTTGGCCGAACTGGATCAACTAGGGATAGCTAAAGCCTATGTCACGCTGCATGTCGGCAGCGGCACTTTTCAGCCGGTGCGGGTAGAGGATTTGTCGCAGCACCTGATGCATAAGGAATATTATCAGGTGTCGGAACAAACCGTGGTTGCCGTCAATCAGACCCGCGCACGCGGCGGCAGGGTGGTGGCAATTGGTACCACGGCGGTGCGGGCGCTGGAATCCGCTTCGGGTGGCGGCCAATTACAGGCTGGATTAGGCGATACCGATTTATTTATCACCCCAGGCTATGTTTTTAAATCTGTCGATGCCATGTTAACCAATTTTCATTTGCCTGAGTCTACCCTGTTGATGCTGATTTCGGCATTTGCCGGTTACCCACAAGTGATGAATGCTTATCGCCATGCGATTGCCGCGCAATATCGTTTTTTCAGCTATGGCGATGCCATGGCGATTTTTTAGCGCCTTAAGCCTCCCTGATTTTATAAACCCAGTTCGCTCAATCCAGGGTGATCATCAGGTCTGCGGCCTAACGTCCAATGAAATAAGCGCTGTTCGGCGCTGATGGCTAAATCGTTAATGCTGGCGTAGCGGCGCTGCATCAGCCCGAACTCATTAAATTCCCAATTTTCATTGCCGTAACTACGCCGCCAGTTGCCGTGTTCGTCATGCCATTCATAGGCAAAGCGCACGGCGATGCGATTGTCGTGGTAGGCCCAAAGTTCTTTGATCAAGCGATAATCCAGTTCCTTAGCCCATTTGGCTTGTAAAAAAGCGTGGATTTGCGAGCGACCGGCGGGAAATTCCGCCCGGTTACGCCATTGGCTGTCTTCGGTATACACTTGCACCACTCGATCAGGGTCGCGGCTGTTCCAGGCATCTTCAGCCATGCGTACTTTTTGTGCGGCGGTTTCCAGGGTAAATGGCGGTAAGGGTGGTTTGGTTTCCATGCTTGCTCCGAGTTAGAAAAATGATGGGGGAGAGGGGAACTTTAGCCGATAAGAGATAGTCTGATTTTAGTATTTTAAACTGATCTATGTTCGCTTGTTTACTTTAAATTAATACCGGGAGATTGCAATGCATAAAAAAACTTTAGTTTTGGCTGCTGCCTTACTGTTGCCTTTAAGTTCTGCTTATGCCGATCCTATTGATGGTGGGCATCAGGGGCCGCATGGTCATAATCTAGAGCATTTGACTAAGGCGCTGGAACTGAGCCCTGATCAAAAAGCCAAACTGGAAACTATTTTTAAGGAAGAACATGAAAAATTTCGTGCTATTCATGAAGAATCCCACAATCGGATAAAAGAAGTATTGAATGGCGATCAAATTGCAAAATGGGAACAAATTATCAGTCAACGCAAAGACAGAAGGCATCATAAAGAAGAGGTTGCACCAAATTAAAAATGGTTGTAACTATTCAACGTGGAATAGCTAGATCAAAAGGTAGGATGTGCACACCTGCGGGCGGCGCATCATTTAAACTCAGTTAACCGGCAAGGTGGTCTTATCACTTAAATTGCAGCTGGTGCCAAGCTGGTTTCAAAAACAATCGCCTTGCGCAAAGTGTGTGCGTTGTTGATGATAGCTTCTTGAGGAATGATGCGCCGTCCGCTGGTTGGCATATCTTACATGATTTAGAATGCGCTTCCATAGTGTTATAGAATGTGCTGAACAGCGTGAAGCGTATCTTTAATATAGATGTTTTTTTCGGTTCATGTTTATATTGCTGACTAGTGTGGTCGCAGCAAACAAAGCCGATGAAATAATAAACTCGCCTTCTATAAACCCAATTACACCAATAATAAATACTAAGCCGGTTAAAATATCTCTAAATAGATTGTTCATTATATCGCTCGGAAGTGAAGTTGATAATAATATAAAGCTGCGGCTTTTTATTATCAAGACCATAAAGATGATATGATTTGTTTACTAATAAGAAATAAAGTTTGGTGTAATAAATTCGGACTATCCCGTTAAACCTGGCATCGGCATCAAACTGTAGCAAATTTAGGCGCAGCAGCGGTCGCCATTGAGCAGTCTCACGCTGTTCGGCAGCCTGTTATTCGGACAGACTCTTAGAAATATTGACGCGCCTTAAGGCAGATCGGTGGCCAATGATGCAGTCGGCAGCGTATTCGGCTCTTGTTTGCTCCATCGAATCAACTCTATTGAGCCATCGGCATGTTCGACGATAGCGGTGCAGCTTTCCACAAAGTCGCCGGTGTTAATGTATTGAAAACCTTCAATCTCTTTGATTTCGGCATGATGGATATGACCGCACACCACCCCGTCAAGGTTGCCGTTTTTTAGGCTGTTGACAATGCTGGCCTCATAATCAGACATAAACTGCACCACATTCTTGACTTTGAATTTAACGTAAGCAGCCAAAGAAAAATTGGAACGCATCCCAAAAAAATGCCTAAACATGCGTAAATAGCGATTGATTTCAATCAAAATGTCATAACCTACGCTGCCTATTTTCGCCATCCATTTGTGGTGTTTGGCGATGGTGTCATATTCGTCGCCATGTACGATCAGCAGGCGTTGCCCCTGCGCTGTGGTGTGGATGTCGGATTTTTTTACCACGATATCGCCGAAAATATAATTATCGTAGTCTCTGACGTTTTCATCGTGATTGCCGGGGATATAGATAATTTGCGTACCATGTCTGGCTTTACGCAGAACTTTTTGGATGATGGTGTTGTGGCTGGGCGGCCAGTACATTTTTTTTGAAAGCGCCCAGAAGTCTATGATATCGCCGACCAGATAAAGCTTATCGCTATCATTGTGTCTGAGGAAATCCAGTAGGGTATCGGATTGACACTGTGTAGAGCCGATGTGCAGATCAGAAATCCAAATCGTTCGATAATGATGGGTAGTCATAAGCAAAATTCAATTAAGGGTTCTTTCAAAATAGGCATATTCTCAGCTGAATTTATGACAACCGCATTACATAACAGACACTTCATGGTTCTGCTTGGGAATTAGGCCGTTTTCAATAAAAAATTTGCTCAACATCAGGGGCAAAGTGCAGGGCAAACGCATTAAAAATAATTTGTTAGACTTATGTGATCAATGGCTTTGAAGAATAATTGGATAGAGATGAGTTTAGTCGAGCACTTTACTGTACTGAGTAAATTTAATCAGTACAGTAACATGATAGTTGCTGCTCTGTCTAAATAGTGATTTGTAGCATAAACAGTCTTAATCATTGGTCACGGTACGCTACTGCCGTGCCCGGCAATAGCGTACAATAATCACCTTTGAAAGCCGCATTAGCGTCAATGAAAAGGGGATATCCATGTTAAATGCTGTGGTTTTACCAAAGCACTGGCAAAAACCGGTATTCGGTTTGGTGGTCGTTACCGTGCTTTGCGTCGCTGTTTTTTGGGAAACCTGGCATTCCATTATCGCTATTTGGATACGATCAGAAACCTATGCGCATGGGTTTATAGTGGTGCCGGTCAGTTTATGGCTGGTTTGGATGCGCCGCAAATACTACCAATACTGGCAAGCTAAGCCCAGTTTGCTGGGCCTGTTTTTTTTGTGTGGTTGTGGATTTTTATGGCTGACCGCGCATCTGGTCAGTGTGTTGGTGGTTCAGCAATTGGCTGTATTAGGCTTATTAATCTCAGCCTATTGGACGATAATAGGCAATAAAGTAATACTTAATACGCTGTTTCCGTTGGCTTTCCTGTTTTTGATGGTGCCGTTTGGCGAGGATTTTGTGCCGACGCTGATGGAATATACCGCCACTTTTATCGTCACCATGTTGCGATTGACCGGCATCACTGTCTACCGGGAAGGATTGCACTTTGAGTTGGCTACCGGTAGTTGGTCGGTGGTTGACGCCTGTAGTGGGATTAGGTATCTAATCGCTTCTATCACGCTGGGTTCGGTTTACATGTATCTAAATTACACCAGCTATATAAAAAGGCTGTTGTTTATGCTGGCTGCTGTGTTGGTGCCGATTTTGGCAAATGGTTTACGCGGTTATATGATAGTGATGTTGGGGCATCTCAGTGATATGAAACTCGCGACAGGCGTTGATCATCTTATCTATGGCTGGCTGTTTTTTGGTTTGGTGATGTTGTTGCTGTTCTATATAGGCTCTTTTTGGCAAGATCCGCCCCAGCAGTTAGATCCGATGCCGGCAAATGCCGAGATAATCACCCGGACGCCATACCGTCATTACTGGTCGGTCTTATCTGGATTGTTGCTGGGCCTGTCAATTTGGCCGCTCGCTGCAAATTGGATGATAGATAAGCAAGGGGCTCATGTTGAAATACCAGCACAATTTCTGCGCTCGCCACTTGAGCAATGGCAAACGGTTCAAACTCAGTATTGGGGGTGGGAGCCTATGTTTAACGGTGTGGCCGTAGATGCAAAATATTTTTTGAGTGACGGTAACTATCCGGTTGGTGTTTATTTGGCCAATTTTGGTGATGAATCGCAAGGTGAGCTGGTTAATTCTCAAAACTATCTGGTGCCGCAAGAACATGAAACTTGGCGAATCGCCGAGACGGCGAAAACCCCAATTCAATTACAGGGCGGTAAGTCCTTGGCAGTTGATGAATCCGTACTCGATAGCGCACAGCAAGATTTATTGGTGTTGCGCTGGTATCGAATCGGCGAGCAAAGCACCGTCAACAACTATTATGCAAAATGGTTACAGCTGATCAAGCGGCTGAGTGGCGATGCCTCGGCAGAACTTTTAATTGTATTATATACGGAAACGCCGCATGGCGATTATGCGGCAGCGCGAGCCCGGTTACAGAAAGTTGCCGCGCTTTGTTGTGGTTAACCGGCAGGGGAATATGCATCGCAATTAGCCTGTATAGCCTAGGCAATGTTAGACTAAACACTTTGAGACTTTGATTAAAAGGAAACAAGAATGATTCCCGTTATTTTATCAGGCGGTGCCGGTACCAGACTCTGGCCTTTATCACGCGGTCAATACCCTAAACAATTTCTGCCACTGGTTTCAGATAAAACCATGATACAGGAAACCCTGCTCAGATTAGAAGGGGTAGTCGGTTTACAGCCACCGATAGCTGTGTGTAATGAAGATCATCGCTTTATGATGGCCGAACAGCTTTGGGAAATCGGGGTTAAACCGACGGCGATTATACTTGAACCGGTCGGTAAAAATACTGCGCCGGCAGTTGCCTTGGCGGCCTTAAGTGCAAAATCCGAAGATGATGTGTTATTGGTGCTGCCGGCAGATCATGTGGTGGCTGATAAACCGGCATTTCATCAAGCCGTGATCGAAGCTAAAAAGTTGGCTGAACAGGATTTGCTGGTCACATTTGGTATTGTTGCCACCGAACCGGAAACCGGTTACGGTTATATCAAAGCGGGCGACACCGCTTACGGCACAGCATTTAATGTCGCCGCTTTTGTGGAAAAACCCGATCTGGAAACTGCGGTGCAATATCTGCGCAGTGGTGATTACTTTTGGAACAGCGGCATGTTTGCTTTTAAAGCAGGTCGTTTTTTGCGCGAGTTGGAGAAATTTAATCCGAAAATGCTGGCGGTTTGCCGCGAGGCATTAAATACCGCGAAAGTCGATCTGGATTTTGTCAGACTGAATAAGGACGTTTTTTCCGGCTGCCCTAGCGATTCGATAGATTATGCCGTGATGGAAAAAACCGATGCCGCCGTGGTGATACCGCTTTCTGCGGGTTGGAATGATGTCGGTTCCTGGTCTGCTTTATGGGAGGTGACCGAGAAAGATGCTGCCGGTAATGCCATCAAAGGGGATGTGCTGACTGTCGATACGCATAATTCATTCATACACTCCAGTAATAAACTGGTTGCTGTGGTCGGTGCGGACAATTTGGTAGTGATTGAAACTGATGATGCGGTAATGGTCGCTACTAAAGATCGAGTACAAGATGTTAAGTTGATCGTTGATCAATTAAAGGCCGGCCAGCGTAAAGAAGCTCAGGTTCATCGCAAGGTCTATCGGCCTTGGGGGCATTACGATCTGGTGGATTGTGGGCATCGCCATCAAACCAAACGCATTGTCGTCAAGCCCGGCGCTAAGCTCTCCGTGCAAAAGCATCATCATCGTGCCGAACATTGGGTGGTGGTTAAAGGTACGGCCTGGGTGAAAAAAGACGGTGAAAGTATTTTAGTGACGGAAAACGAATCTATATACATACCATTGGGTGTGGTGCATAGTCTGGAAAACCCTGGTGTTATTCCTCTGGAAATGGTGGAAGTGCAGTCCGGTAGTTATCTGGGAGAGGACGATATCGTTCGGTTTCAGGATGAATATGGCCGCGTTTAATTTGGGCTTATTTTCGTTATATTAGTGATCAATTAGTAAATGACTATTCAATCAGAAAATCTTGAGACGCAGCAACATACCCTGCATATTTATGACGGCGAATTAAAATTGCTACAGCAGTTACTGTTGGAGATGGGGTGGTTAGTTGTCTATCAGCTTGAGCAGGCGATGCAGGCGCTGCATGATCGGGATTTGGATCGTGCTGAAAATGTCGTCATTAGAGATCAGGAAATTAATCAGTATGAGATTAAAATCGACGCAGAGGTGCTAAAAGTGCTGGCCCGGCTTAGTCCGGTTGCCAACGATCTGCGTTCGGTGATTTCAACTTCTAAGATTGTTGATGAGCTGGAAAAAATCGGCGATGAAATTGTGGAATTTGCTAAGCTGGTGCAGGTTTTATTTGACCCTAAAACCAGCGATCCCAATCCGAAATTGCTGATAGACATTGTTAAAATAAGCGGTCTGGTGAAGACCATGCTGCATGAATTAATGTCTTTACTTGAAAGCAAGCAAGTGGCTCAGGCTTACGCGTTGTTGCAGTATGATCGCGATTGCGAGACCGAGTTGCGCCAAGGCATAGAACATCAATTAGGCTTTGTGCTGAAAGATGCCAGATTGATAGGTCGGGCGTTAGATATTTTGCAAATCATGAAATGTTTGGAGCGTTGTGACGAATACTGCCGGAATATCGCCGAATACATGATTTTTATGATAGAGGGGGTTGATGTACGTCATCAGACAGTTAAGCATGTTACAGAAATGTCATAAAACTGGGGTATGCTGGAATCAGCGAAAAATAGCTTGATTTTGATGCCGCAGTCACTGAAAAGTCGGTTATTATTGTCGATTAACTTGGCTTTTGTTCCTGGAGCGCCTATTGTCCCTGCAAACCGTCAACGACCTCCTAAAAAAACACCGGCTTGTCGAGAGCATGCTGCAAAATCAACCTATGCATCGACGCAAGCTGGTGACTTCATTGGTGCAAAAACAGCACATGGTAGAGTTAAATACTTTGCTGAAACGGCTGTCGGCCATTGAAATTGGTGAAATTTTATCGTCTTTGGAATTGGATGACGCTCAGCTGGTTTGGGAACAGATCAGCAAAGAGCGGCAGGATGATGTGCTTTGGGAAATTTCCGACACCCTGCGCGAGCAACTGGTGGGTGACAGAGAGCCGCATTGCGGCGTAGGGCAGATGAGTGCCTTTGAATTGGTTGATGGCCGCTTGTCAAAAGTGGCAATTACCTGTCGGCATGATCTATTCGCCATTAAGCCAATCTGGATTGATTTATTGGCGCCCAGCAAAGCGCAACGCTTGTTAATCGGGCAGCACTATGGTTTGGAATTACCCGATCCGCGTGATTTGACCGATTTGGAATCCAGCGCCCGATTTTATGTGGAGCAGGACGAAATTCATATCCATTCCGATTTTTTGCTGGATAAAGAAGGACAGGCCAGAAGTGTGCCGGTTGCCTTTGTGCTGCGGGGCGACATCCTGTTTTCGGTCAGAAACGAAGAACTGCCGGTATTCCGCTTGCAAAGGCTGCGGGCGCGGACGCAGCCGGGTTTTGTCTCGGATAGCCGCGATATGCTGTTGGATTTATACGGCGCGGAAGCTGAGTATTCTGCTGATTCGCTGGAGGATATTTACACTGAGCTGGAGGTTGTCAGCAAAGCCGTGTTGAGTGATGGGATGAGCGATGAAGATGCTGCTCGGATTCTGGCCGATATTGCCGAGCAGGAAGATTTAAACGGCCGTATCCGGCGGAATATCTTGGATACGCAGCGGGCAGTGTCTTTTATGCTGCGCCGCAAACTGTTAACCGGCAGCCAACTGGAAGATGCTCAGCAGATTTTGCGCGATATTGAATCACTCAACAGCCACACCGCGTTTTTATTCGGCAAAATCAATTTTTTGATGGACGCTACGGTCGGTTTTATTAATATTAACCAGAACAAGGTCATTAAAATTTTCTCGGTAGCCTCGGTATCCCTGTTACCGCCAACCCTGATTGCCAGTATTTACGGGATGAATTTTACGCATATGCCGGAATTGGAATGGGGGCTAGGCTATCCATTTGCATTAAGTCTAATGCTAACCTCGGTAATATTACCGTATCTATATTTTAGGCGTAAAGGTTGGTTGAGGTAAATATGCAATGAATAACGATGGCTTTGGTATTTTTGGCGAAGTGTTGTTTGACTGTTTTAATGATGGTGTGCGAATTTTGGGTGGAGCTCCTTTTAATGTCGCCTGGCACTTGCAAGCCTTTGATCAGGCACCATTATTGATTAGCCGGATTGGTGACGATCAAGCCGGCGAGCAGATTCGCGCAGCGATGCAACGCTGGGCGCTAAGTGATGCGGCATTGCAGACTGATAACGAGCATCCCACCGGGCAGGTGGCGGTGAGTATCAATGATGGTGAACCCAGTTACCGGATTTTAAAAAATCAAGCCTATGATTTTATTGATGCCGAAAATTTGGAACGGTTGGATTGCCGGGTGCTGTATCACGGCAGTTTAGCCTTGCGGCATCCGGTATCCAGACTGGCTTTGGAATCTTTAAAAACCCATCATCACGGCAAAATCTTTATGGACGTTAATCTGCGTTCGCCGTGGTGGGATATGACGCATTTGACCGGTTGGCTGACCGATGCCGATTGGGTTAAGTTAAACGTTCAGGAATTACAGCAATTGCAAACCTGCGAGTTTTCGCTGGAACATAAAATGCAGCGCTTCATGCACCATTATCAATTAGAGGGGCTGGTGGTTACCTGCGGTAGCGAAGGTGCTGTGGCAATGACTGCCGGCGGTGAATCGGTCAGGATCAAGCCGGAAGTTGATGTGAAGGTGGTTGATACCGTGGGGGCGGGCGATGCCTTTGCTGCTGTGCTGTTGCTGGGGTTGCGGCATAATTGGCCGTTGTCGGAAACCATGCAGCGGGCGCAAAACTTTGCCTCGGCGTTGGTCGGTCAGCGTGGGGCGACGGTGCAGGAGCCTGAGTTTTACCAGCAGTTTGTGGCGGCTTGGGGGTAGGGCCGATCTCTCAGCTGAATCATCATTCCCGCGGGGAAGCGGGGTATCCACAGGCATGGATGGCAAGCTTTGAATCATCCATGAAAATATTACACTTTCTAATTCTTCTTGGGCTGTTGGCTAGCCCCTTAAGCTTAGCTCAAAACCCAAAACCTTTGGCCCCCGGCTACAACGCGTTACCGTTTAAACCAGCCGCACCTGGCAGCTACCAACTTCCGGTCATCGGCAAAGCGGCGGACGGCCACATTCTTACCAGCACTCATCAAGCCAAATCCTTATACGATTTAATGGGCGATAAACTGGTGTTACTCAGCTTTATCTACGCCGCTTGCAGTGATGTGAACGGTTGTCCGTTAGCCACCCAGGTGCTGCACAAAATTAACCGGCGGCTGCAAAACCAGCCTGAGCTTAAGGCTAAAATACGGCTGCTCACGCTCAGTTTCAATCCGCAGCACGATACCCCTGAGGCGATGCGTCAGTATGGCGAAAACATTAACCCCGATGGGTTGGATTGGCAGTTTCTAACCACCGCATCCGAACAACAGTTACAGCCGATTTTGCAGGCTTACGGCCAGCAAATCGAAAAGGTCTACGATAGCCACGGCCAGTTTACCGGGAGCTTTTCGCATTTGCTGCGAGTGTATCTAATTGATACCGACAAGCAGATTCGTAACATCTACAACGTTGATTTACTTCATGCCGATACCGTGATTAACGACATTAAAACGGTATTGTTGAGTAATAACCCCGGCAAATCAACAAAAACAACGACAACTTATCAAGCCGGTGACGACAAGCAAAACTATCAACAGGCCGATTATCAAACTCATTCGCAAGCATTGGCGCAACGGCAAGGTCAGCCGGCCAAGCTGATTAACTATGCTTTACAGCCGCCGCTGGGTTTACCAAAACTGCCGGTACCGGCTGATAACCCGTTAACGCCGGCTAAAATCGCCTTGGGCCGCAAGCTGTTTTACGACCGGCGCTTGTCGTTTAACAATACCTTTTCCTGCGCGACCTGCCATATCCCGGAGCAAGGTTTCAGTAATAATGAAATGGCGACCGCAGTAGGCGTAGAAGGCCGTAGCGTCAGGCGTAATACCCCATCAATTTATAATGTCGGCTATGCGCGTTTACTGTTTCACGATGGTCGCGAGAACAGTCTGGAACAACAAGCCTGGGGGCCGCTACTCGCGCCGAATGAAATGGCGAATCCCTCCATCGGTTTGGTGGTGGACAAGATTAAAAATAGTGCCGATTACCGGGGGCTGTTTGCAAAAGTTTTTCATAAGCCGGCAGGGATGGAAACCATAGGCCAAGCATTGGCCAGCTACCAACGCACTTTAAATTCGGCGGATTCGGGGTTTGACCGCTGGTACTACGGCAAACAAAGTCAGGCGCTGACTGAGCAGGCGCAACGGGGTTTTGCGCTGTTTACCGGCAAGGCGGGTTGCAATGCCTGTCATCTAATCGATAAACAACAGGCCTTATTCACCGACCAACAACGCCATAATACCGGTATCGGTTATCGGCAGGCGATGCAACCTGCGCCCGATAAACAGCGGGTACAACTGGCCCCCGGCATGTTTGTGGAGGTGGATAGCCAACAACTGCAAGCTGTGGCCGAAGTGAAAGCCAATGATTTGGGGTTTTATGAAATCAGTCAACAGCCACAAGATCATTGGGCCTATAAAACGCCTTCGTTACGCAATGTGGCGCTGACGGCACCCTATATGCACAACGGCGCCTTATCCACTTTGGCTGAAGTGGTGCAATTTTACAATCAAGGCGGGGTGGTAAACGAAAACCTGTCACCCTTGCTTAAGCCCTTGAATTTATCAGATGCAGAGCAGGCTGACTTGGTCGAGTTTTTAAAATCGCTGACCGGCAGCAATGTCCAAAGTTTGGTGGCGGATGGTTTTGCAGCGCCGGTGGGGGAGTAAGGTTCAGTTATATAGCTAACGCTGATTTGGATAAGCCTGTCCAGCTGGCGGCAAACAAACCCCCAAGCCTTTCAGCCCACAATACCCTTGCGGATTTTTAGCCAGATATTGCTGGTGTTCTTCTTCGGCATAATAAAACGGCGGCGTCGGGATAATTTCGGTGGTGATGGCGCCAAACCCATTGCATTGTAATTGTTCTTGATATTGCTGCCGACTGAGTTCGGCGGCAAGTTGCTGCTGGTCGTCAAAGGTGTGGATGACCGAGCGGTACTGGGTACCGACATCGTTACCCTGACGCATACCCTGGGTTGGATTATGTGATTCCCAGAAAATCGCCAGTAATTGCCGGTAACTCATTTGCTCGGGATCGTATACCACCAGCACTACTTCGGCATGACCGGTTTTGCCGGTGCATACTTCCTGATAACTGGGGTTTGGAGTAAAGCCGCCGGCGTAGCCGACCGCGGTGCTGAATACTCCGGGCTCTTGCCAAAATCGCCGTTCCGCTCCCCAAAAACAGCCTAAGCCAAACACCGCTTGCGCCAGTGTTTCGGGAAAAGGCGGGCAGATAGGCTGACCATTAACAAAGTGTCGGCCGCTGATCGGCATGGCTTGTTGCCGACCGGGCAGTGCTTCGGCGGCGCTGGGTAAGCTGGTTTTTTTGAATAGAAAACTCATCAGTATCATCCAAAGTCAAATAGGGGGATTATAATCATCGCCTTGCTTAAACGAATCATAACATCACATGAAACAACAAGATTGCCTTAAACGTTTTTTATTTGAAGAACATGGCGTACGCGGCGAATGGGTGCGTTTGCAGGATAGCTTGCAGCAAGCCAAGCAGCATCAGGTGCTGGTGAGTGACGCAGTCGATTCGCAACTGGGGCAGGCATTGGCTGCTGTCGTGTTGCTTTCGGCCACCATTAAGTTTCAAGGGGCAATGATCTTACAGATACAGGGCGGCGGGGAATTAAAAGCCCTGGTTGCGCACGCCAATAATCATCGGCAAATCAGAGGATTAGTGCGCAGTGAAGCTAGTGTGTCGGCAGTCAATTTAAAAGATATGATAGGCGCGGGCGGCAGGCTGGTACTCACGGTTGAATCGGAGAATGCCGAACCTTATCAAGGTATTGTCGGTGTGGAAGCAAATAGTTTGGCGGAAGTCATTGTCAACTATTTCAATCAATCCGAACAACTGGCAACCTGTTTATGGCTGTTTGCCGATCAAAATCATGCTGCCGGTTTATTTTTGCAAGAATTACCCAGCGAAAACAAAGATAAAGACGATTGGCAGCGGATTGAAATGCTGGCGAGTACCGTTACTGCTGCTGAATTGCTGAACCTGGATTGCGAAGAACTGCTGCACCGGCTGTTTAATGAAGAAAAAGTCAGAATTTATCCAGCGGAAGCAGTGGAATTTAAATGTGGTTGCTCCAGACAAAAAATCGGTGGCACTTTATCGGCCTTGGGGCGGTCAGAGTTGCAAGCTATTTTGGCAGAGCGCGATGATATTGAGGTGGATTGTCAATTCTGCGGTGCACAGTATAGCTTTGATAAAGTGGATGTAGAAACATTGCTGATAGACACGCTCAGCACAGCTGATACTATTTCGCCAACCCGGCATTGAGGGCGTATGTTTAAAAAATTAAACCGATACTTGCGGCTGTTGCTGCTGTTTACCTGGCTGGGTAGTTTAACCGGCTGTTTGGAGTGGATGCACGCCTATCAAACCTATTTGCAAATGGATGAGTTTGATCGCTATTTTGCCATTACCAGCAAGGACGATTTTACGATTCATTTCAAAGAACCCAAATTATATAGTCAGGATTTTGTCGCTTTGGCCAAATTACATGCCAGCAGCGAAGAAAAAATGGCTGAGGGTAAAACCTGGCGCTATTGGTTTCGCAAAGTGGATAAAGACAATAACCGGGTGACGCCGGAAGTCCACTTCTTTTTCGATTTAAGTTTTAATAAATTGGATAAAATTGCGGACTGGACCTTTTCGCCATTATTTTTGCAAATAGCCCCGGCTGAGTTTCTGGAAGCTTCTTTTCGTTCGTTGGGCGGCGCCGAAATCAATGAAGAAAAACAGCAGCTAAAAGCCAAAGCCGAGTTAAAAGAGAAAGTCGCTGCTGATTTGCCAAAGAAAAGCCAGGTTATCAAGAAACTAGGCGAGCCGCTGGAGATAACTGACGAGGAGAAGCAGGAAGTTTACTTCTACAAATTTTTATTGGATACCCATGATATTGAAGAAGGTTATGAAGAGCGGGCTATCAGCGAAGTCAGGCTGACGTTTGATAAAACCGGTAATGAGTTAATTAAAATGTCCGGTCGCTTTGCAGGTTTAAAAATATCGATTAATTATCGTGATTTTCAGGAAGATGAGGATAAGAAAGTTGCAGGGGGGTGAGGTTTGTTATTTCACTGCAAAGCCGCTTAGCAATATATATAGAATAGTATTGGTTTATCCGCAATGGGGTAAAGCATGATAAAGCACTTTGAGCTAAATACAAAAGGTCGAGATTTTGCCGTGGGTGATATTCATGGTTGCTTTACAGAGCTTGAGAATAAACTAACAAAACTGGGCTTTAATCAACAGCTTGATAGGCTATTCAGTGTAGGTGATATGGTGGATCGTGGCCCAGAATCGGAAAAAGTTCTCGAATGGTTAAAACAGCCGTTTTTCCATGCGGTTCGTGGTAATCATGAGCAAATGGCCATTGATACTTTCTTTGGCGAATGGGGGGCAGAAAATTATCGCGCTAATGGCGGTGCATGGTTTTTAGAGTTACCCATAGCAACGCAAAAAGTATTTGTTGCTGAATTTGAGACACTTCCCTTGGCATTATCAGTCATAACACCAGCAGGTAAGATAGGGTTAGTTCATGCTGAATGTCCGTATAGTGATTGGCGTAAATTAGAAGTTGCGTTATCATTAGGGTCGATACCAGAAATAGCTAGAATAAACTGTTTATGGGAGAGATCAAGGTTTGAATCAAATGATCTTTCTTATATCCACCATGTTTATTCGGTCATTGTCGGGCACACTCCGGTTAAGATGGTATCAAGTTTAGGGAATGTGCTTTATATCGATACTGGCGCTGCTTATAGCGGCGGTCATTTGAGTGTTATTAAGATTAATTAAGGAAAAAATTATGAATTTTTTTAAAAAATCGGCGATGAGTTTGGTTTTGACATTCTATAACTCCTTATGCAAACTAAAAAATTATGCTGAATAGATACCTTCCATTGCGAGTAAAGTATTTGTTTTATAAGCGGCAGGATTTCAGCGCTCTATTATTACTATTTTTTTCTATATATTTTGGGTTTTTTAGAAATCATACTGAAAACTTTTCGTGGATGCATGTGATTTCATTTGAAAATCTTCTTAAATTAAGCGATTACGATATTTTTTTTAACACATTAATACCCGTCTTTAGGCCTTTGCTTCACGCTGAAAAAGCATTTGGTAATTTCTGTGGAGAAGCCTGTGTTGCAAACTTTAATAAAACAATATATTTTTTTGGATGCTTGCTGTATTTGTTTTTATTAAAAACTCAAATTTCAGTTTTAACAAAAGAAAATAAGATTAATGTCGTGTGTGTGTTTGTTGGGGTTTTGCTATACATCTATCTTTTTTCATTTGGATCAGTCACAGATATATTGTATCCGGCATCAGTTTGTGCGCTGATAAATATTTTTTTTAATGAAAGAAGTGTATGTTTTGATTGGAGAATTGTAATCATAATAGCTATATTATTTTTTATAGCCGACAATTCAAGGCCGTTTTTTATTTTTATATTTCCTTTATGGTTTTTAATGGCTTTTTTTCAGAAAAATAAAAGTTTCGTATATGGGGTTGTGATAGGTTTATGTATATGTTATCCATATCATGTAAGCCAATATAAAAATACAGGGTCAATTATATTGTCAAATTATGGCGGGTGTAATATCTCTGAGATATTAAGAAACAAAGAATTTGAAGAAAAGCGTATATCTGTAGAAGTAGAAAAAATAAACTCTAATGAAGGTACTAAAGTATGTAAAGAAATTGAACGGGAAGTATTTGATTATTGTTTTGCAACGCCACTAAAAGCAATAGTAAATATCTTGAGTCCTATTAGATTGCTTAGAATTATTGCTCCAGCTCCATTTTCACCATACCAACCAATACCTGAGTTTGATAAAGGTGGTGCAATAAAGTGGATGGTTTGGTTAATGCTTTGTGTTTTGCTATATATTCCAATTTTTAAGTTTTTTGTGGCTGAGGTTAATAAATCAGCGAAAGAAAATAGTGCAGCATCTGCTACATTAATTTTAATATTAATTATTCCTTTGTTTTTTTCACTATTTGCTCATAGCGGCGAAGAAAGTGGAAGAGTGGGTATGTCATACATATTGACTTTAGTATTTTATTATTTTTTTAAATCCAAATCAGAGAACGGATTTAACTGTAACTGAGAGCCTTCCCATGCCGCCCAGCCCTTTCTAAAATCAACCAACTGAGACCCTCTTCGCAGATGTTGTCAGGCATTGCCCAGACTCTCATTGTTTTAGCATTGGGGGCGGAACGAGGAGCGATTCCTTTCTTTTGTTGTGAGGAAGACGGTTGTGTTGATTACAATTTCCTTAGCATTTACAGATTTTCCAAAACTCTAGTAGACTATGCCAATTTAACACTCAGTACCAACTGGGCATGATCGGCTTCTAAGGACATCACTTCGAAAACGACATCCTGCTTTGTGTGCGCAGTTTCACGCTTATGGCATTGGAAGGTTGTATGGAATCAATTAATTCGATTGATATTTTTCCGTGGGATGAAAATTTCAATACGGGTATAACTAAAATTGATGAACAGCACAAAAAGTTGGTGCAGCTACTTAATCTATTGGCTAGCCATGTGGCTTTTCAGTCAGATATTCCGGCACTGACTGTCATTTTCGATGAACTAACTGATTATACGGCTTATCATTTCAAAACAGAAGAAGCTATCTGGGATCAATATATCGTTGATGTGGACTTGCATGTCGGACATAAAGAGGTTCATAACCAATTTATAGAGGCTATTGAAAATTTTCGTAGCCAAGGTCATAGTAGGCCGGTAGATATTGTGGTTGCCGAAGTATTAGCGTTTCTGGCGCGTTGGCTGGCCTCGCATATATTGGAAAATGATAGATATATGGCGATGATTGTGCTGGCAAGGCAATCGGGTATGTCAATGGAAATGGCCAAACAACATGCTCATCAGCAAATGTGCGGATCAACCCGGGTGCTGATAGACATTATTTTATCAATCTATGAAACCTTGTCTACCAATACGCTGCATTTAATGCGGGAATTGGTTGAGCGCAAGCGACTTGAGCAGCATCTGGCAGAGCAGTTGGCCTTTAATCAAGCTGTTATTAATGCCGAAGTGGATGGCGTGGCGGTGTTTCATTGTATTCAAGCATCACCCTATCTTTGTTTTACGGTATGGAACCGGAGCATGGAGGCGATTAGCGGCTATACGCTGGCAGAAGTTAATTGCTTAGGCTTGCAGCGAATTCTAGATGGCAAAGATCAGCAAGCCAAATTATGTTTGGAACGTATCTGTCAAGGTGAACAGATTGGTGGTGAAGAGTTTGTTATTATCCATAAAGCCGGCGAAAAACGGACAGTACAGCTTCATACCGCCTTTTGCACGAGTGATGTCAATGGCAAGCATGTTTTGCTGGTGATGCACGATATTACCGAGCATAAACACATTGAAACAGCGCTGCATAAATCGAATCAAGAAATGTATTCGTTACTTAATTCGATGGCGGAAGGCGCTTATGGCGTGGATACCAATGGGTATTGCCGATTTGTGAATCGATCTTTTTTGCAGATACTCGGTTATGACCATGTCGATGAAGTGATCGGCAAGCACATTCATGAATTGATTCATCATTCCTATGCCGATGGTCGGCATTATCCGACTGAGGAATGCAAAATGTATGAGGCCTATCTTGGTAATAAAGAAGTTCATGTCACCGATGAAGTCTATTGGCGGAAAGACGGCAGCGCCGTACCGGTAGAATATTGGTCGCAACCTATTATTACCAACGGTGTCGTTACCGGTGCTGTCGCCACTTTTATAGACATTACCGAGCGTAGAAAAATGGAAGAAGTCAATCGGACTGCCGCTCAATACGCCCGCAGTCTGATTGAGGCGAGTTTAGACCCATTGGTGACCATTAGTCTGGCAGGTAAAATCACCGATGTGAATACCGCTACTGAGCAGGTAACCGGGGTAGGTCGGTTAGCGTTGATCGGCAGCGACTTTGCTGATTATTTCACCGAGCCGGATAAGGCGCGTAGCGGCTATCAACAGGTTTTTCTGCACGGTTTCGTCACAGATTATCCGCTGGCTATTCGGCATATTTCCGGCAAAATTACTGATGTGCTGTATAACGCCAGCATTTATCGGGACAGCAACGGCAATGTATTGGGAGTGTTTGCCGCTGCCCGGGATATCACCGAGCGCAAACAGATTGAAGCCAAGCTGAGTAATAGCGAATCAAGATTGCGCACCATTATTGAAAATGAACCGGAATGTATCAAAATTATTGATGCGCAAGGGATTTTAATCCAGATGAATCCGGCCGGTTTAAAAATGATAGAAGCAGATAATCAGGAACAACTGGTCGGCAAGCCGATGCTGAACGTCATTACGCCCGAACACCGTAAAGCTTATGCCGAACTTCATGCGCGGGTGCTGGCCGGCGAGTCTGTACAAATGGAATATGAAGTACAAGGTCTGAAAGGAGGCAGGCGTTGGCTGGATACCCATGCCGTGCCGATGAAAGAAGCAAACGGTAATATCGTGCATTTGGCCGTTACCCGTGATATCAGCGAACGCAAGCAAGCGGAAATTGATATGCGGATTGCCGCGATTGCCTTTGAGTCGCAAGAAGGGATGATGGTGACTGATGCCGACAATCGGATACTTAGGGTAAACCGGGTATTTTCAGAGATTACAGGTTATACGGCTGAAGAAGTAATCGGCAAAAATCCGCGTTTTCTGCAATCGGACCGGCATGATGCCGAATTTTTTAAATTGCTTTGGCATTGTGTTAATACCAGCGCCAGTTGGGAGGGCGAAATCTGGAATCGCCGTAAAAACGGCGAAATATTTCCCGGTTATCTGACCATCAAAGTGGTCAAAAATCAACAAGGTGTCATTACCCATTATGTAGGTACACTGACCGACATCACCTCGCGAAAAGCGGCTGCTGAAGAAATTGAACACCTGGCGTTTTACGATCCGCTCACCGGTCTGCCTAATCGACGCTTATTACAGGACCGCTTAAAGCCGGCTTTGGCGGCCAGTTTTCGTAATGGCCGCACCGGGGCGCTGCTGTTTATCGATCTGGATAATTTTAAAGCCATCAATGATACTCTGGGTCATGATATGGGGGATTTATTATTGCAACATGTCGCTAAACGGCTGACGTCTTGTGTGCGGGAATGCGATACGGTGGCGCGCTTGGGTGGTGATGAGTTTGTGGTGATGCTGGAAGATTTGAGTGAAAAGCCTTTTGAAGCCGCCACCCATGCCAAAAGTATCGGCCATAAAATTCTGGTGATATTGAATCAGCCATTTAGATTGGCTAGTCATGATTATTTAAGTACGCCCAGCATTGGCGCGGCTATGTTTAATGGTCAGGAGCAATCCGTTGATGAATTGCTGAAGCAAGCTGATATCGCCATGTATCAGGCCAAAACTTCAGGTCGTAATGCCTTGTGTTTTTTCGATCCGCAAATGCAGGATAGTATTACCGCCAGAGTTTTGCTGGAAGATGAGTTGCGTAATGCCTTAAAGTTTAAAGAATTTGTCTTGTATTACCAAATTCAGATCGACAGTGCCGGATGTCCGGTGGGAGCTGAAGCCTTAATCCGTTGGCGGCATCCCACTCGCGGGTTGCTTTTGCCGTCAGAGTTTATCCGGGTTGCGGAAGAAACCTGTCTGATTTTACCGATAGGGCAATGGGTGTTGGAAACGGCCTGCGCTCAGCTTAAAACCTGGCAGGAAATGCCGCAGACTAAACAGTTGGTGCTATCCGTGAATGTCAGCGCCAAACAATTTTTTCAGGCAGATTTTGTCGGGCAAGTACAAAGCTGTGTAGAGCGTTACGGCATAGCTCCGAAAATGTTGAAACTGGAACTGACGGAAAGCGTGTTGCTGGAAAATATAGATGACACCATTGTTATTATGAATGCCTTGGTAGAGTATGGTATTCATTTTTCTCTGGATGATTTTGGTACCGGCTATTCATCTTTGCAATACCTTAAGCAGCTGCCGCTGAATCAGCTGAAGATAGATCAATCCTTTATTCGTGATCTTAGTCTGCAAAGCAGTGATCGCGCCATCGTGCGCACCATTATTGCGATGGCGGAAAGTCTAAATCTAACTGTGATTGCTCAAGGGGTGGAAACTGAACAGCAACGTGAATTTTTGCTGAACAACGGCTGCTCTGATTGTCAGGGGTTTTTATTCAGCAAACCCGTGCCGATAGAGCAGTTTGATCATTATTTGCTGCAAAATTGAAGCAGCTTAACTTTCGGCAGTAGTGGCTTTTTCTTTGTTTTTTTGGCGTAAAAACTCGCCCAACGGCACATCTTTGCCTAGAATGTGTTCCAACAGCCAACTGCGCATAAACTCCATTACTTGCTCAGAACTAATATCGCCACTGAGAATACCGGTACCAATTTCCGTCAGTTTTTGTCGAAGGTCTTCATGTTCTTTGACATGCTCTTCATAACCTGGGTAATTAAGTTTTACCATAAACGCTTCTTCGTCTTTAAAATGTTCGCGGACATAGTGATAGAGCGCTAACACGGTCATGTGGGTTTTTTGTTGGTCGTTGTCTGGATCGACAATTTGATTAGCCAGATCGAACAAATATTGGTGTTGCTGATCAATGGTTTCATCACCAATTTTGTATTCTTCCAGCCATGTGAAACTACTCATAGAAATTTCCAGCAAAATTTTTTTGATAGAGACACTCGTCAGTATTGAACGAATGTTATGTGTTTTTAGGGTTATAAAGCTACCTATAATAACATACGGCAGACAAGAGTCGGCTACGAATCTGAGCAAGCTAAACTTTAGGGATAAGGTCGTCGTTGGGGCGATAATGGGTACTCAAAAATGCTGTGATTCGGCTATCCAACCAATATCTCGGCCTAAAAGGATAGTGACCGCTGATAAAACCGACATGTCCACCGCCATGGGTGATTTCCATCTGAATAAAATCCGAGAGTTCCGCCGCTGCCGGTAACACCGCCGGCGTCATAAAAGGATCGTCTGCCGCCTGCACCAACAAGGTCGGTATTTGTATGGCTTTTAAAAATTGCCGGGCACTGCTGCGCTGATAATAATCGGCAGCACTGTTAAAACCATACAGTTTGGCCACTACTTGCTCATCATATTCCCAGAATGAAGAAATGGCGGAAATATCACCCAATGCCGCCAGCTTTTCCGCCTCTTGGTAACGTTGAATGCGAAGTAAATGGCGCCGCTTATTCTGCAAATACGCTTTTAATTCGGCCAGCAAGCGATTTCTATACAATATGGACAAGCCGAGATCCAGCCGCGTCGCACATTTATCCAGTAACAATGGCACCGAAACGGCTGCTGCTGCAAATAGATCAATCTGTTTGCCATGTTCCCCCAGCCATTTCAACAACACATTGCCGCCCAAGGAAAAGCCTACTGCCGCGATGTCTGTGTGGGGGTAGCTGTCGCGTAAGTATCGATAGACAAAATCAAGATCAGCGGTTTCTCCAGAATGATAGCAACGCGCGGTGTGATTGGGCGTACCGCTGCAGCCCCGAAAGTTTAAGGCCACACTGCAAAAACCCTGCTGCAACAGTGCAAATTGTAAACCCCGAATATAGCCGGAAGCAGAACTACCGGTTAAACCGTGCAGTAAAATAACCAACGGGCCGTCGCTTTCGCCGCAAAAATCCAGATCTAAAAAATCCTCATCAGGGGTGAATAAGCGCTGCCGCCGTAACTTTAAGGCCGGAACACGACGAAACAGTGCCGGAAATATCGTTTGCAAATGTGGGTTGTTAAGCCACCAGGCGGGTTTAAAAGCAGATGAGTGTTTCATGACACAATCGTGAGTTTGTCTTTGGGTATTAATCGTTGCATAAATTCTTGCATGAAAGGCCTACTATCGATTCTGATTTTGACATCTGGACTGTCCGTCAGAGGACGCCGTAAATACATCCCTGTAGGCTTTCTACAGCATCCATGCTGTAGAAACCTCTGCCGGACAGTCCAGACGCCAAAATCCATCCCTGCCATTATCAGCATCAAACCAGACTAAAACTAGCGCCTAAATACAACCCAGCCAAAACCAAATAAACCAAAAAACTTAAACCCAGCAGCCAGGGTTTGCCCTTGGGCTGCGCCCAATTTGGCAAATGCGGCGGCAATAGCCGGTAATTCAGCAAATATAATGCAACCGGAAAAATCAGCGTACCGACAAAACCGATCACCGCGCTGAGTAAGATCAACGGGCCGGGCGCGTCTAGTTGCATGGTGAAAGAGGTAATCACGGTCAGCAATGCCAGAAAAATATAATACCAGCGCCGGGCCGGCAGACGGCGGGATTTGGGGAACAGCGTCAGGATAATATCGGTCTGGATGCGGCTGACGGCGTCGGCGGTGGCCAGCCAGGTGTCGGTTAAAAACGCTGCCGCTACCACTAAAAACAATAGTCGGCCGATTTCGCCCCAACTCACCGCAAAAAACTGGCTTTGCACCACGGCCAGTTCGTATTCTTGCGGTAGTAAGCCTTTGGGAAACAGCAAAGCGTAAGCTAATAAGCAGGTCATTAAGGTAGTCAACAGATTGCCGATAATGCCGATCAAAATATCAATGCGTAAAAAACGTCGCCAGGTCTGCCATTGCTGAGCGCTGTGGCTATCATTGCTGGGTAAAAATCCGTCACTTAACACCGCTTCTTCGGCGCCGCCCAAACCGGTGATGCGACCGGCCAAGCCTGCCATGCCGGCGCCTTTGTCGCGCAACCAGTAAGAATAAAACAATATCCAGAAACCGCCCAAGCCGGCAAAGGTAATGGCGGTTAACAATTTGCTGGCGTCGTGGTTATCCCAAGGCCGGGGCATGGCGGCTGTGCTGCCGAATAGGCCGCGGACAAAGCCGGGCAAGGCAGTTGTCACATCGCTTTGCGTACAGGCAAACAGCAAACCGGCCACGGTGACCACCGCTACTATTTTCATAAAGCGTTCAATTAGGGTATAAACCACGCCGCTGGCTAAAATGGCGATTAAAAAAATGGCAATGGAAGCATAGCCCCAAAACAGGCTTTGCCCGCGCTGAGTCCAGCCTTCCGGGAAATGTGTCAGTTCCGCCATGGCGGTGCCGCCCGCTGAAGCAAATGCGCCAAACCACAAAAACGACACCGACATCAGCAACCATAGAAATATCCCAAAGCCTTGGTGTAGGCGGATAAAGCCGCGAAAAATGCTTTCGCCGGTCAGTAGGGTGTAACGGCCAATTTCCAGATTTAAGGGATATTGCAAAAGGCAAGCCGGTGCTAACAACCATAAAAAGGTTAAGCCGTACTTAGCGACCATATAAGGCCACCAGATCAGTTCGCCGCTACCTTGCGCCAGCGCCATCCAGACGATGCCGGGGCCCAGCGCCGCCCACCAGCCGGGAAAGCGCGGCATTGCTTGGCGGGGCAGGGTATTTAGAGGGGTATTGTCCATTGTTCTTAATGTATTTAAGCAAATCAAAACCGGTATTTCCGCAGATTTGGCCGGTTTTAGCAAATCGCTTTACTGAGAAAGTTAAAAAATGTTTCCTGATTAGCGACATACCAACCAGCTGAAGCATTTTGCTAAGCAGGTAAAACTTTCTAGTATTAATAAGCTTTTACGGTTGCTAAGGAGCGGGTAACTGCAGATACCAGGATTAAGGATTGTATTGCTTATCAAGTACAGTTTTGTATAATTAGCCGGTTAATAACGCTGTTTCTCAAATGTTGGTACATTGCATTTTGAATGACTACTTAAGAGAAATTGTAACTACCCAGGTAAATAGATAAACTGCATAGGCTGTGCCTGGAAAATGAGGTGCATCAATCGCGACAGATGCGCTTTACGCTGTTCAGCATATCCTATAACGCTTTGTTTGCAGGCTAAAAAATTATGCTGAGTGACGAGAAATTAAGAGCAAGGATTAAGGAAAAACGCTCATGACCAACAGTCAATGAATACTCAAAAAATGACCTCAATACCGGAGTTCTGGAATGAGACGCTTGCGGATGAATTAATGCGTTTTTTGACCAGCAAACTGAAATGCCCGCATTTAGCGGCTGAATTTACTCACGACACCTATCTAAGTTTGCGTCAGGTTATCGAAAAAAACCAGCTCGAAAATATTCGGGCGATGGCTTTTCGGATTGCTATTAATTTGGTGATAGATCATCAGCGCAAAAGCAAAGTCAGAGATCGTCATGCCGGTGATGAAGAATTTGAAGCTGTTTTGGAAACAAATACCGCAACGGTTTTGCCTCCCGAACAAATATTAATCAGCCAGGAGCGCTATAAACTGCTGCAAGCTGCACTTCTGGAACTGTCGGCAGATTGCCGCACTGTATTTATCATGCATAGCCTGCAAGGCAAAACCTATGCGGAAATTGCGGCGATCATGGGCATCTCAAAATCTCTGGTCAATAAATTACTGGCACAAGCGATGAGGCTATGCGCGGATAAATTAGCCGAAAAAAACTAAAACAGTCGTGATCGTTTTCACTTTTGAAACGTCTTTTAAATAGATAGACAACTCACACAGCGCATGTCAGCATTGACTAATGAACAGCAAAAAATCAACATCCGCAACCAAGCCATAGATTGGCTGATTAAGCTGCGTGATGTTGAAATCAGCGAAACAGAACAGCATCAGCTGGCCGATTGGTTAGCGCAGGATGCTGAGCATTCTGCCGCTTTGGTAGAGGCAGAAAGTCTATTCAGAGATATGCAGGCGGCTGCCGAAACTTTAACCATGCCACTAAACCTTGCCGAGATTAACCGGCCAACGCCTCAAGCGTTGCGGCTTAAATCTGGTCGAGATCAAACCCGATCAAATCGACCCAGATTAAGCCGAGCATGGTTGTATCCGGCGTTTGCTATGGCTGCCAGCTGTTTATTGGCAATTAATTTACTGGTTAACGAGCCGGTGTATTTGCTGCAAGACTTATTTTCGGATTTTCATACCGCTATAGGCGAACAGCAAGATATTCAACTCAGCGATGGTAGCCGATTATTATTGAACACCAATAGCGCCGTTTCCGTTGAGTTCAGTGTAGCGGCTAGACAGGTTATTCTGCATCACGGACAAGTGCGTTTTATGGCCGCACAGGATGCCTCCAGACCATTTGAAGTCACCGTCGATCATTTGACTATCAAAGCCTTGGGAACAATCTTTGAAGTCTATAAAAATACTGATAAGGAAACCAGCGTTATTGTTCAGGAGCATAAGGTAAGCGTCACGGTAAACACCAACTCTGCCCAACAAGCCGGCGGCGTGACCATACCGGAAAGCTATCAATTCGTTTATCGTAGCGGCCAGCCTTTGCAAGCACCTGAAGCGGTGAAAATTGATCAGCTTACTGCCTGGCAAGCTCACAAAGTGGTTATCAATGATCGTCCGTTGTCGGAGCTGATTGCAGAACTGCAACGCTACCGCCGCGGACGGATCTTTTTAGCTGACAAACAAATTGAAAATCTGCGTATTACCGGGATTTTCTCGCTAAACAATCCAGATGATGCCCTGCACTCCATCTGCAAGGCGATGGATCTTCAAGAAAAACAAATCGGCCCGTGGTGGACTTTACTGTATCGTTAACATCAAAATTTATTCACTCTTTGGGTGATTTCATTCAGGCCTATCTTTTCCAGTGACGATAAGCCTTTACGATAACAGATGAGCGGTCAACTGCTGATTCTAGGTTTAATTGAACTTGGCCCGGCATCAAGATGGTTGCTGATTGCAACGACATTGCTCAGCGTACTAATGGCTTCTTGCCCAGTCTCCGCCGAGGCAACCCGCCAATATAATATTCCTGAACAATCCTTAAATGACGCGCTGATGCAATTTTCGGCCGATTCTGGATTGGAACTGATATTTTCTGCCGACAAAACCAGAGGGCTAAGAAATAAACCTTTATCCGGCACCCTGAACTGCGAACAAGCACTCAAAGGTTTGCTGGAACAGACAGGCTTCACCTATCGATTTCTTAATGATCATACCGTAACCTTGCAAAACGATGTTTCCCTCGTTCAAACGACAGCATCAAATTTACCGGTTATGCTGGAAAGCATTCCGGTTTACGCCAAAGCAGATAAGGGAGGCCATGTTGATAGCCTGTCAACCAGCACGGCAACACGCACCAATACACCTTTGGTTGCATTGCCGCAATCGGTGCAAATCTTGAATCGCTCGCTGATTGATGATCAGCAAAATGTTACGCCTAGCGAAAGCCTAACCAATGTCAGTGGCTTGGTGCCGCGCAGCATCCTGTTTTCCAACGTGACTGAAGGCACCTATATCCGCGGCTTTCGCGCCGAACAACTCACCGATGGTTTTACTCAATATTACAACGCCGGCGACCGGGAGAGCTTGGTCAGTGTTGAAAAAATCGAAGTTTTAAAAGGCTCCAACGCCATTTTGTATAGCGGCGGCTCCGGTGCCCCCGCGGGCGGTGTGATTAGCGTGATTTCCAAATTGCCTAAGGCGCAGCCGTTTGCAGAAGCCGGCTTCAAGATAGGCAGCCATGATTTTTATCAGCCGTATTTCGATTGGAATCAACCGCTTAATGATAAAGTCTGGTTTCGGATGACGGGCGAGTTTACTAGTTCTGCCAGTGCCATTAACGTCATTGACACCACCCGCTTTAATCTTAATCCGGTTTTGGCATTTAACCTTGATTTGTCTACTACCTTAACTTTGCAGGGCAAAGTTTCACGCTGGCAACAGCCGGAATACCAAGGCCTGCCTGCCACCGGCACCATTGCCGGGAATTTCCGCATTCCGACCTCAAGCTTTATCGGGCCGGCAAATATCGGCGACAGCTATTCCGACTCCGATGCGGTATGGGCCGGTTTTGCCCATCGCTTTAACCGAATTTGGTCGGTTAACATTAAGGCGCGCTATGCTGACTCTACTTTTGATGAACTGTCGCAATTGCTGGTCGGTTCTAATTTTAGTGTGCAGGCCGAACAACCTTTACTGGCGTCATCCACCTGGGGGGTAGTGAATGCGGAACTGTATCAGCATCAACAGGATGTCGGTTTTTTCGGCAATCTGCAAAGCCAGTTTGAGCTTGGCCCCAGTAACAATCAATTTTTGCTGAGTGTCGACCACGGTGTACTTAATGATTCAGGTTTGCTGGACATCCCTAACACACTGGCAGGTACAGTGAATTTGCTCAATCCGGTGTTTCCGGCTTATACCGCGCCTGCCGGGGCAACACCCAACCAATTTGTGAAAAACACTACTGCCGGCGGAGCATTGCAGTGGCAAAGCGATCTCTACCAACGATTTCATTCTCTGCTGGGGTTGCGGCTGGGCAGTGTGGAAATTGATTATCAGGCACCCGGCATAGACAGTACTATGAACCGGGTCGCTTTATTACCCAGAATCGGTGGGGTAATCGACATAACCGATACTGTTTCCTGGTTTACTGGTTATAGCCAAGGGATGCGGGGCCAGCCATTTGTTAATTTTTCTTCCGCACCGCAACCGGAGACATCCCGGCAAATTGAAACCGGCCTAAAATTGGCTCATCATCCTTACCTATCCGGGCAAATCGCCGTTTATCAGATAGACCGGGATAATGTTGCCACCAACAGCGGCAGCGGGCCTTTACTGGCCACAGGTCAGCAACGGTCGCAAGGACTGGAGATAGATTTAAATGCCAATCCCTTGCCTGGTTTAAGCCTGTTGGCCAATTACACCAATACCCACGCGATATTTATTCATAGTCTGGATGTACCTGCCGGCAACCATGCCCAACAAATTCCAGAGAACACCGCTAGGTTTTGGGCGCATTACCGCTTTTCTGAAGAGGTTTTACCCGGTTGGGGTGCAGGTTTTGGGGTGTACATGAATTCTGGTTCTTATGTGGACATCAGCAATTTGTATAAAACAGCCGGCTACCATACCTTTGATGCCGCAATTGCTTATGAAACCGGCCCTTTTAAAGTGGCCGCCACCGCTAAAAATCTGAGTAATGAACATTATTTTGAACCGTTCGGTTATTTCGGCAATGGCGCAACCGGTGGAGCAAGAGTGGTGCCGTCACTTGGCCCGGCAGTTTATGTCACCTTGTCATTTAAGTTTTTGCCTTGAACCTTAGTGGTTCGCCAAACTGATAATGACGGTTAAGAACTACCCATCAGCCCGCGTAGCCACGATTAACGTAGCGTAATCGTGGGAATGATAAGCTTTCGGTACAACGCGATAAGATGTACCAAAATAAAAACGAAGACGCCATAGGATGCTGGCGATAGGTGCATCTGTCGCGTTGTTCGGCCCTATCAATTTTAAATTTTAACATACATATTCAGTTGACTGAAAATACCTGATGAGCCTTTGTACTCGATCGATGCGCCTCCTATCGTCGGCAGCATCCTATAAGTTTGTCATTAACTTAAAAGTCTAGCAAATTTTCCAAAGTTATTTTCTGAAATCAATGTCTGCTTTTGGCCGATTTTAAGCCTATAAAGGGGTAAGTTGCTTTTCGGATTGGCCAATCCTTTATTCAACTGCTGATTCTAGGTTCAAGCGGGGCGAGTGGGGCGCATTTTGAAATAGACTTGGTGTAATCGACCGTCTTTTGTGATGCGTTTCGGCTTTCGCCTCTACCCATGCTGTGCGCTAAAACGGCTTTTTACCCACCCAGCCCAGCAATTCAACAAAAGACTGTATACTAACAACCGATGCGAAATCGGGTGGATTATCCAGCAGAAGCCGGTCACCGGTTACCAGTAGGCAACCCCTGTGCATCGCCATTAACGCCCACAAATGATCATCTCCAGGCTCTGGAGCAGCAAACGACTGGTTTGGTTCCCGCCAGATAGCGTTAGCGACGATATCTTCCAAAATCCGGTCAACTTCCACAGCACTTAGGCCATGATATTTTTTCAGTTTTGGACGCAGCAGCACCTCTCGATATTCATCCAGCAATGCAGGTGATAACAGATAAATAAAAGAGGCTGTCAACATGCCATCAAGCACACGGCATACTAATGCCCGGGGGTCGCCCGAAATGAGACCGCTGACAACCACATTGGTATCAATGATCGCCAAGAGTCGAGTCACAGTGGCTTCCGAACTGCGTTAACCTCCTGCAAAACCAGCTCAAGCGCATCTTCTTCGGATAGCGCCGCTCGGCTTCTGGCCTGCGCCACTAATTCAAACGCAGTTTGGCCACTTTTGATACCGTAAAATTCCAGACTTTCATCAATTACCGCTACCAGACTTTTGCGTCTTTTGGTGGCCGCTTCTTTCAAGGCTTGGTAACGTTCTTCACTGAGGGTAATAGTTAATCTAGGCATAGTCTATTTTTCCAATTGGTGATAAAGCATCATAACACCAAGTCACCTGTCATAAAATAATTAACCGCCCCTGGATTTGCAGAAATAATCCAAGCCAAGTAGGGTGGGCACGCTTTTTGTGCCCACGCGGAATTAAAGCTATTGCCTATCATCGGTGGGCAGAAAAGCATTGCCCACCCTTGCATTTTGAATGTCGCTGGGTCGTACCAGTTTATCAATGACTGCCAATATGATCCACTGACAAGGTATTTAATTAATTTTGAGAATTCGTATCCCTGGAGTCTAGATTCGCTACGCAGTCTTACGGTTCCGGCAATCCCTGCCGGAATGATGGCTTTTGCTGAGGTTCCTTGCTAATCAAGAAAAATTTTCACAATTTCGTAATCGATTTTCCTGCCTAAACGTCTTATCAAGTAAGGATGAAAAAGCCCGCTGCATCGCCCATGGAATGACGCGATTCGATCACCGCCATAGTCGCCGCAAGGCTATGGATTTAGGGGTGCAAGACAGCAGGGTTGTCTTCAAGTGTCACGATATCCGTTTAAACCCGTGTTAACCCCTTGACCGGTTTAAGCGTACGCCGCTTGAAGTTGGACTAAATATAACCCCAAATTAAGGAAAACCAATGCACAACCCCATACTCCAACCAAAAATATCGGCATCCTTTGCTTTAACCTGCATACTTTTGTCGTCGGCTGCGAGTGCCGACACGGCTACGGGTATCTTGACCATCAATCTGGATGCCAATACCCTAGCAACAATGGACGGCGGCGCAAATACCGTTGGCCATCGGACTCTTTATGTTGACCAATTCTATAATCAATCATTTAACAATCAGGCCATCACCGGCGCAGATACGCCCAGCGGCACTTCGGCTTCTGCAACTGATATGCAGTTTGTGGTTAACGGCGCCAGTATTACTTCTACAGCGGGTAGTGGTCGTTTATTGCAGCCCACAAGCTTTGAATATAGCGGCGATCCCACTACCGGAACCGGGCAAATAGGATTAAGCGGAGCGCTAACCGTCAGTAGTGATAATTGGTCGGGTTATTTGCTGATGAGCGAATTATCGCTTAAATACAGTAGCGGCGAATGGGTGCTTTATACCAATCAGCCAATCTTTGGCACCGTTGCGTTGTTTGATTTAAGCAATGTCACCACCTCCACCAATTCCGCCGGTTTACTCAGCTTAAGCGGCAGTTTGGTTTTTGATCCTGCTTGGGGAGGTTTTATGGGGGTAGATTCAACCACCGTGGTGGGCAATGTCAATTTGGCACCGGCCGCCGTACCCGTTCCAGCCGCAGCATGGTTGTTTGGATCGGGATTGACCGGTCTATTGCTTGGCGCCCGCCGAAAATCTTATCGTCGCGGCTAAATTTAAGCCGGCAAATTTTTCCATCAACTTAGTAGTCATTATCAATCGTAAAATCGGTCGTTTACGGCCGGTTTTACTCAGCCAAGTAAGGCGAGATTATGTTGAATAACAGAAAAAAAATACTGATCTTTTATGCCAAATTTGTGGTTGTCAGCATGTTGTTGGCTGGTGCGGCCAAAGCCGGCACTTTGTCAGGCGGCACAATGACTCTCACTTTCAACGATCCCGGCAATCTGTTGGACGGTCTGAATGTGGATACAGCTAACGGCGGCTTAACCTCATATTATCAGGCCGGTTTTTTTTCTAATACCGTTGCCGATATTTCGAGCCTTTCTGAAATGGAGTCCGCACCGGATTCTGCTGTACCTGGTAATCTGGTTTTTACCGTCAATCCGATCAGTTTGGTCGGAACGGATATTCCTTATGGCAATAGCTTGGGCGGACGTAATAATCAGCCGACCAGTTTGGCTTGGAGTACCAGCGAGGATGGCTTAACTGATGCTTCAACATTTTCTGCAACTGGTCAGGTTGGCTTGGATGGCGTGATATTAACCCGCGGCAGTTACAGCGGCAGTATCCTGGAAGGTGATTACTCATTTGAATATTTGGCCTCCCGGAATAACGGCATCAATAGCGGCTGGACTTTAGTCAATAACATCAGCTTTTCTGTGCCTGACTATGATACTCGCGACATCCGTGTAACCACGAACGGCAATGAATTGATATTGACTGGTCAGCTCTGGGTGAGCCCGACGATCAGTGCATTTTTATTTGGCGGTAATGGCCAAACATCAGCCGGTGAAATCGGCACTTTTCGGCTGTCTTCGGCCAGCGCCGTACCGCTACCTGCGGCGAGTTGGCTGTTCGGATTCGGTCTATTGGGCCTATATGGAAACAAATCCCGAAAAAAACTAATCAACTGATTATGTAATCGATTTTTTTGTAATTAACTTACACACTACTAATGAATATACATCACTTCACGCCATACCGTTTCTTTACCCTATTAATGGCATCATGCTTTGCCCTCGCGACTGGACAGGTATCAGCTGATACTATTTCCGGCGGTTCACTAATCATGAATCTTAATGCCACTGAGCTGGCGGCGGCAATTAATATACATTACACCAATACCGAGCCATCCATGTTTCTGGAAGATTTTTTTTCTGCTCCGCAAGTCGATCAGATGAGCTTTAATGATCTTTTGACGACTGATCAAGAGCCTACCCGCCAGTATCCTACCCAGGGTTTAACCTACCCTGTAAACACCGGCAGCGTCAGCAATGTGCCAAGCAGAAGTAATCAGGCTACCACGTTTTCCTTTAATCCAAATGATATAACCGGCAGTGCCGCCGGCGAGATCGGTCTGGATGGGGTAGGTCGTTATCGGGTAGATACCGGTACGGCGACTAATCGGATTTTGGTAGGTGACTTTGCACTGCAATATGTTCCCGGCAATGAGGGGTTAACTCCCGGTCAATCGGGTTGGACATTGATAAACTACATCTCATTCAAAGCGGAAGCGTTTGATTTATTTAATGTCAGCACGGTATTAAATCAGGGCAATTTGAGTCTTTCGGGTAATATTGGCTTAGGCCCGGATTTGGCAAGCATGTTAAACGGTACGGAAGGGGCGATTGTTGGAAATTTCAGTTTCCAGACCGCTGTGGTGCCGGTTCCGGCTGCGGCATGGTTATTCTTGTCCGGCTTGTTGAGCCTGGGGATGTTTGGCAAAAGCCGGAACCGTGCTGGATGAAAGATTCATACTGGTATTTCAGGCTGGATAAAACCTTACCAGGCGTTAAACTGGGTTTGGTGTTTCTAAGCGCCATAGTGCCTAATTTAACGGTACAGGCCGCGCCCAACCAATTTACCTTTGGCGCTTATACCAGCATACAGATCAATGTTAATGCTTCGGGTCAGAATATCAAGGGCGATGCCGCCAACGAGCCTAGCATTGCCGTCAATCCGCTCGATGCAGACAATATGGTGATCACCTGGAAACAATTTGCGTCTGTTTTATCCTCTATGCGTGAGACCGGCTGGTCTTACAGCAAAAACGGCAGTGCCGGCTGGCAATTGCCCAATGTACTCACGCCCGGTACAGCTCGCACTAACGGGGTTGTCGATGTGGACTCGCACGGTAATTTTTATTTCCAAGGACTGGTTTATGCGGCCGACTTATTAAGTGCTGAAAATATCCAGGTTTTTAAATCCACCGATGGCGGCGTCAGCTGGTCGGCGCCGGTGTTCGCCTATGGCGTGGTGGCTGATAAAGGCTGGATGACGATAGATCGTAGCGGCGGCACCAGTGACGGCCATGTTTATGTCGATTGGCGGGAGGGCAGCGATCCTAATCATTTTACCCGCTCAATCAATCAAGCCGCCAGCTTTCAACCCACCAACCCGCTGCCAGGCGACCCGACCTTCGGCACCATGAAGGTTGGGCCAAACGGTGAAGTCTATGTGGTTGGGCGCACCGAACCGGGCGTGATGAATGACACTTTTACGGAAGATATTCAAACCCCTTTTCAAATCGACATTTCCTTAAATGCCAAAAACCCCGCCGTGCAGCCTGGTTTTAGCAATCAGGCGCTGGATTTGGGTGGTGATGCGGTTTTGTATTTAACCAGAGAAAATCCCAATCAATACGGGCCTGTCGGTGATGCCCAAGTTGGGGTTGACACATCTACCGGTGCGTTGAAGGGCAATATTTATGTCATGGCTCCGGTGGCACCACCAGGCAATAACGATCCTTTGGATGTCAATTTTATCCGCAGCAGCGATGGCGGTAAAACCTGGTCTACACCGGTACGGGTAAACGACGACCCGCCCAGCCCCAATGCCTGGCACTGGTTTGCGATGTTGGGCGTTGCGCCCAATTCCCGCATTGATGCCGTCTGGTACGATACTCGTAACAGTCAAAACTATGGTATCTCAACGCTGTACTACGCTTATTCTTGGGATGGCGGCAGCACCTGGAGCAAGAATGTACCGGTCAGCTTACCGTTCAATACTCTAATCGGCTATCCGTCAGGCGCAATTAAAATCGGTGATTACTCGACCCTGGTATCCGGTGTAAACGGCGCCGGCGTGGCATATACCGCCACTTTCAACAACGAACAGGATGTGTATCAATTAAATGTATTTCCCGATTGCAACAGCAACAAAATTTCTGACGTGCTGGATATCAGCAACGGCACCAGCACCGATCATAATAGCGATCATATTCCTGATGAATGCGTTATCTCAGCAATAGTTGGTGACCTAAATGGTGATGCTGTCGTCGATAAAAAAGATCTAAACCTAATGTTGGCGGCAAAAAATACCAAGGCGGTCAGCGCTACCGATCCTAGAGACTTGGACCATGACGGTAAAATTACCGCGCTGGATGCCCGCAAGCTGACTCTTTTGTGTACGCATCCTGCCTGTGCTACTTAATGCTCTCGTGATTCATGCGCCTGTATGCAGTTTGGTGAATAGTTACCAATTTTCATGAATAACGAATAGGGAGTTTTGATGATTCTGCAATTTTACAAATTGATTATGGCTACCTTGATATGGTGTCTGACAAGCGGCACTGTACAGGCTGATATTAAGCTGGGTCTCACCCCGCTGAGTCAAAGCGCAGACACGCTGGCATTGGCCATTACTGTATCTGGACTTGGCGGCGGTATTGCACCGGCTATCAGTACTTTTGATCTGAATTTGCAGTTCAATCCTGATTATCTGAGTTATGACAATACCGTCTTTGGTGATCCTAAACTTGGCGATCAGCTGGATGTGTTCAATCTGGGGGCAAATTTAACCTCTGCTACCTTAAACGCACCGGGCATACTGGAGGTCTTTGAATTATCTTTTGCTGCTCCAGCAGATTTAAATGCATTTCAGGTGGCCAGTTATACGCTGGCTGTCATTGATTTCACCGTCAAGCAGCAAGGTAGCAGTCCAGTGAGTATCAGCATCAATGCCCTTGGCGATGCCTATGGCAATCCACTATCGGCCAATGTATCTCCGGTAACCATCAACACTGTGCCGTTGCCCGCTGCTGTTTGGTTAATGGCTGGTGGATTAGGATGGGTTTTTAAGCGTAAGCTGTCGGGAATGCCTTGCGCTAGCCAGGCTTAAGCTGATGGTCGAGCATGTTTGTACTGATATTGTTACATGAGCTGATTTGCATATTTCGGACAAAATACCGGGTTTGGTTTAAAATTTAGCGTTGTTATTTAATTTTTTAGAACACGATGAATCAAACGGCGACCGATATACTTACCTCCCTTAGCAGTATCAGAGACTATATTCGCTGGGCAGCCAGCCGTTTTGCCGAGCACCGGCTGTTTTTAGGCCACGGCACCCAAACTCCGCTGGATGAAGCCGCAGCGATTGTGCTGCATACCCTGCATCAACCTTATGATTTGGCTGAGGCGTATCTGGATACCAAATTAACGCCGGCCGAACGCGAAGCCCTGTTGGTGCTGATTAACCGCCGCATCATGGAGCGCAAGCCGTCTGCTTATTTAACCCAGGAAGCGATGTTTGCCGGATTGGCGTTTTATGTGGACGAACGGGTGCTGGTGCCGCGTTCGCCGATTGCCGAGTTGATTGCCGAGCGCTTTGGGCCTTGGGTAGATGAAAACGAAGTGTTTAATATTTTAGATTTATGCACCGGCAGCGGTTGCATCGCTATTGCCTGCGCTTATGCGTTTCCTGAGGCGCAAGTGGATGCGGTGGATTTATCCGCCGATGCCTTGGCGGTGGCGGCTATCAATGTAGAAAAACATGAGTTGGCCGAGCAGGTGGAGTTGTATCAATCTGATTTATTTAATAGCCTGCCGAGTAAATATTACGACATCATCGTCAGCAATCCGCCGTATGTCAGTATTGAAGAATGGCAAAACCTGCCGGCGGAATTTCATGCTGAACCGGCAATTGGTTTTAAAGGCGGGGTTAGCGGTCTGGATTTAGTGATACGTATCCTGGTGGATGCCGAAGCGTATTTAGCCGAAGAAGGTGTGCTGATTGTGGAAGTGGGCAGCAGCGCCCAAACCTTGCTGGATACTTTTCCGGGCGTACCGTTTTACTGGCTGGAATTTGAACGCGGCGGCGATGGCGTCTTTTTGCTGACTGCCGAACAGGTTAAAGATTATCATTCCTTATTTGTCAGCGCCTTATAATTATGTCTGGAAACACGATTGGAAAATTATTCACCGTCACCACTTTCGGTGAAAGTCACGGCCCGGCCCTAGGCGCTATTGTAGACGGTTGTCCGCCGGGTTTGGCGCTATCGGAAGCCGATCTGCAAATCGATCTGGACAGACGCAAACCCGGTACATCCCGGCACACCACGCAACGCCGCGAAGCCGATGAGGTTAAAATTCTCTCCGGCGTATTTGAAGGCAAAACCACCGGCACCCCGATTGGTTTATTAATTGAAAATACCGATCAACGCTCTAAAGACTATGGCAAAATTGCCGAGTGTTTTCGGCCCGGTCATGCCGATTACAGTTATCAGCACAAATACGGTTTTCGAGATTACCGGGGCGGCGGGCGTTCTTCGGCCCGGGAAACCGCCATGCGCGTAGCCGCCGGCGCCATCGCCAAAAAATATTTATTTGAACAGCACGGCATCCAGGTGCGTGGTTATCTCTCGCAATTGGGGCCGATTAAAATAGCGGCATTCGATTGGGCCGAAATCCCCAATAATCCGTTTTTCTGCCCCGATGCCGGCAAAGTTGCGGAAATGGAAGCCTATATGGATGCCTTGCGTAAGGAAGGTGAATCCATCGGCGCTATCATTGAGGTGATCGCGGATAATGTGCCGCCGGGCTTGGGCGAGCCGGTTTTTGACCGGCTGGATGCCGATCTGGCTTATGCATTGATGAGTATCAATGCCGTTAAAGGCGTGGAAATTGGCGACGGTTTTGCTTGCGTAGAGACTAAAGGCACCCGGTTTCGTGATGAAATTACCCCACAAGGTTTCTTAAGCAATCATGCCGGCGGTATTTTGGGCGGTATTTCCAGCGGTCAAAACATTATCGCCAGAATCGCTTTAAAACCTACTTCCAGCTTGCGGATACCGGGTCGCAGCATCAATAACCAAGGCGAAGCGGTGGAAGTGGTTACCGAAGGCCGTCACGATCCATGCGTCGGCATTCGCGCCACGCCTATCGCTGAAGCCATGACGGCGCTGGTGCTGATGGATCATCTATTACGCCATCGAGCCCAGAACCTGCATGTCAATGCAGGTTTGCCGGTCTTGCGTTAATCAGGAGCCGTGGCTAACCTGGGGCAAGGTTTGGCTGTACCTTATCGGCGGCTCTCGGCATTTTACTTTTTTTATTTTGCGATTGTCGGCAGCTTTTTACCTTTTTGGAGTTTGTATCTCAAGCAAACCGGCTTTAATGCCGACCAAATCGGCGAATTGACGGCGCTGATGGTCGCCACCAAAATACTCGCCCCCAATTTATGGGGGTGGTTGGCGGATAAAACCGGCAAACGCCTCAAATTAATTCGTTTTACCTCGCTGTTTTCAACCATCTTGTTTAGCGGTTTCTTTTACCGGCAGGATTTTCTGTGGTTTGCCGCGGTTACTGTTGCTTTCAGTTTTTTCTGGAATGCCTCATTACCGCAATTTGAAGCGGCAACTTTATTTCATCTTAAAAGCCAATCTCACCGTTATAGCCGGATCAGACTATGGGGTTCGGTGGGCTTTATTGTGGCGGTGCTGGGCATAGGCCGGTTTTTGGATGATTTCAGTATTGAATTTTTGCCGGTGATCGTAGTCAGTTTATTGCTGGGCAATTGGCTGTTGGCGCTGTGCATTCCAGAGGCCCCGGCCCATAAGCACAGCGTGGATAGCGGTGGCGTTTGGCAGGTGCTGTGCAAAGCAGAAGTGATTGCTTTTTTTGCAGTCTATATGTTATTGCAGATTTCGCATGGGCCGTACTATGTGTTTTATTCGGTGTATTTAAAACTGCACGGCTATAGCTCGACAGTGACCGGTTTGTTGTGGGCTTTGGGGGTGTTCTCGGAAATCCTGATGTTTATGGGGATTGGCCGCTTATTAAAGCACTTCAGCATCCGTTTATTATTGTTGGGGAGTTTAGCGCTCACCACCGGGCGTTGGTTGTTGATCGCCTATCATGTTGATAGTTTGCCGCTGATCATTACCGCACAATTGCTACATGCTGCAAGCTTTGGCGTTGCTCATGTCGTTGCCATACAATTGCTGTCTAAACATTTTGGGGGGCAGCATCAAGGCAAGGGGCAGGCGTTTTACAGCAGCTTCAGTTTTGGGCTGGGCGGTATGTTAGGCAGTCTTTACAGCGGTTATTTTTGGGATAGCTTAGGCAGCAGCGAGGTTTTTGCTATCGCTGCGTTTGCCGGCGGTTTGGCATTATTGATTGCTTTTGTGGGCATTGGTAGGGAAAAAGTATGATGACCTTCGTGTTTGTTGTCAGTTTGCTGGTGGTCGGTCTCGGTTTATTGGGGCTGGTGATGCGGTTCGTGCCTTACCGCATCTACGCACTACCCAAGCATCTATCTAAAATTGCTTTTCTAACCCGGCTTGTTGCATTGCGGCATTAGCTGTGTGGCGGGATTTGATTTTGCCATCAACGACAAAGTTTTTCCGGGATAGTGGGCTAAACCAAATTTCATGGTCGCCTTTGCCTTGCCGAACAAAATAACACCCCTGTGATTTGAGTGCTTTCTTGAGCAGCGGGGTAAAGTCGCCCATCAGCGAATAGTGCTTGAAGCTGTTCTGTTGGCAAAAAATCCATCCAACAGGAAAGGCAATTCTTCATTCGATAGATCTTTTTGATTAAGTTCCATTAATTCAGGGATGACGATTTTAAGCCGCTCTATCAGAGCATCCATCGTAGTGGCTTCAATCGCCAAACCGTCTATATCGTTACTTGTCGCCACCCAAACGCAGGCGTCATCGTCCCATGCTGCATTAATTCTCAGTGCTTGCATCTGCTGCTCCGGTATCTAGTGTATTAAGGCCGTAGGCTGGGTTGAACAACGTGAAACCCAGCAAAAACCTTGAAATGAATTCAAGCTGGATTTCGATTTCAAAACTTATTGGCCTTCAATGCTGGGTTTCATTATCATTCATGGCAGCCTACAATTGCAAACCCACTTTTGGCTTCTGGCTGAGTGCCGACAGTCTATCACCAGCATGATAGCAATAGGTCAGATTGAGCGCGTAGGGCGGGTTAGCATCAAGATTTTAAGGGGCTAACCGCTTTTGCCGTCAGCGCATCTACTACTAGGCGGGTTACGTTGCGAATAAAGTTTTGTCTTGTACATCAGACGCTTTGACGCAACTAACCCGCCCTACGGCCCTGCAAAACAATGGTGAAATTATTCCAGCGCCGTAGGCTCACGAAACCCAGCAGAAGCTTTGAAATAACCCCGAGCCGATCCGTTTTTTGATGAAAACTAACCACCCAAATGAATACTCGATTGCAGCAACAGCGAAGCGCTGATCATCAACGCACCGGTCAATACCGCCAACAAGGTATTTTTATTATTGCGTTTTAACTGCTTGCGTAACAATAAAATTTCTTTGTTTTGCAGCTGCATTTGCTGTTGAATTTGCCCGGTGCTTTGGATGGCGTGTAATACCAATGCCGGGAATTCCGGCAATTGTTCGGTAATTTCCGGGAATTTTTTCAGCAATTCTTTGATTTTGGCGGTAGGCCCCAGCCGTTGTTTAAACCAGTTTTCTAAAAAAGGTTTGGCGGTTTGCCACAAGTCCAGATCGGGGTATAACTGCCTCCCTAAGCCTTCTATATTTAATAAGGTTTTTTGCAGCAACACCAATTGCGGTTGCACCACCATGTCAAAACGGCGGGCGGTTTGAAATAGTCGCAGCAGCAACAAACCAAAAGAAATATCTTTTAACGGTTTTTCAAAAATCGGCTCGCAAACGCTGCGGATGGCGGCTTCAAATTCTTCGATACGGGTAGAGGAGGGCACCCAGCCGGATTCGATATGCATTTGCGCTACCCGGCGGTAATCGTGATTAAAAAACGCCAGAAAATTTTCCGCCAGATAACGCTGGTCGCTGTCGGACAGGCTGCCGACAATACCAAAATCCACCGCCAGATATTTATCGGGCAGCTCTACGAAAATATTGCCCGGATGCATATCGGCATGAAAAAAATTATCGCGGAATACCTGCGTAAAAAAGATTTCCACGCCACGTTCCGCCAGTTTTTTAAAATCGGCGTTACCATCACGCAAGGCTTGAATGTCGCCGACCGGAATGCCATGGATGCGTTCCATCACCAAAACTTTGCGGCGGGTTAACGGCCAATGAATTTCCGGGATATACAACATGTCCGAGTTTTTAAAATTACTGCGGATAGCGCTGGCGTTGGCGGCTTCGCGCACCAGATCCAGTTCGTCAATAATGGTTTTTTCAAATTCGGCGACAATTTCTACAGCGCGCAGACGACGGGCGTCCGGCCAAAATTTTTCCGCCAGCTTGGCCACTTCAAACAGCAGCGCCACATCGGAATGGATTTTATTTTCAATGTTGGGGCGCAACACTTTAACGATAACCTGCTCTCCGCTATGCAGGCTGGCGGTATGCACTTGAGCGATGGACGCCGAAGCCAGCGGCGTGGAATCGAATTCGGCAAAGGCCTCGCTGATAGACATGCCCAGCTGTTCTTCTATGGTTTTTCGGGCAGTGGCTTCGGCAAAGGGCGGCACTCTGTCCTGCAGCTTAACCAGTTCTTCGGCAATGTCTTCCGGCAGCAAGTCTTTGCGGGTGGATAGGGTTTGTCCAAACTTGACGTAAATAGGCCCTAGATCTTCCAGAGCACAACGGATTCTGACGCCGCGCGGCTCGCGGTTGTTACGCAACCAATAGCTGGGCGAAAAAAACGCCAGATAGCGTATTGGCCTAAATAAATGGGTTTTCAGAACAATTTCATCCAAACCGTGATAAATCATTACCCAGTTAATATGAATGAGACGCATGATGGTGGTGGGGCGTATCACTGGCTGGTTCCTGGCTGATGGTGTGGGTTTGCAGAGGTGAGTGCGTGGCTTAGGCGTTCGATGCGGGCATTGAGCCGGTCGAAATCGCTACGGCAGGTGTCAATGTCTTGAAATAATAGTTCGGCTTCCGGTTTGGCAGGCAAGTCGCGGGTTTCTTCTTGTAGAAACTCTTCCAGATTCTGTCGGAAGCTATCTATACTCTGTCGGCCCCAATCACGACCACCGCGTAACAAACTGCTCAGCCCTTGAGCAAACTTTTCGCCGGTCACGGCTGCCAATTTGCTTTCCAGCTGAATATCCAGCTTAGCGAACAGTTTTTGCAGTTGCTGGGCGGCGGCGGTATCGCCGCTCATCTTGACTTCGCCACGGAATAAGGCACGCATGGGCGTTGCGCTGAGGCCCATTAAGCCCAGTGCCGATAGCGAGCCGCTGAGGGTGGCGTCCACCTCGCCGTGATAAGTCTCCAGCAGCTGGATGCTGTCCAGGGTAGGGCAGAGGTAAAGGGTGGTGTCAAAAGAGCTGATCTGGAGGGCGATGACTTTGCCGGCCAGTGGCGCCAACAAGCGTTGCCGTTGTTCATCCAGCGTTAAATAGCGGTTAAGGGCGCTTTCAAGGGCGCCGATAATGAGTGGTTGAATATGTCTGAGTCCATCCGGCATTACATGGCCTACTTTTTTAGCGGTTGCTGATAGTGTGTACGGGGTCGATTGTGGAAATACAGCCGACAATAGACTTAAAACTTATAGCCTCTATGTACAGCCACTATGCCTTGTGTCATATTAAAATACTCGCAACGCTCCAGTCCGGCATTTTCCATCATTTTTTTAAGCTCTTCCTGTTTAGGATGCATTCTGATGGATTCGGCCAAGTAGCGGTAACTATCCTCATCTTTGGCAACCAACGCGCCGATTTTCGGCAGCAGGTTAAAGGAATAAAAATCATAAACTTTTTCTGTGACAGGATCGATGGGATGAGAGAATTCCAATACGATCACCCGACCACCCGGTTTTAGCACCCGATACATTGAGCGTAAAGCGGCATCTTTATCGGTGACGTTGCGCAAGCCAAAGCCGATGGTGACGCAATCAAAGGTATTATCGGCAAACGGCAGGCATTCCGCATTGACTTGGGCGTAGCGGATATTGCCGGTTAAGCCTTTATTGATCAGGCGGTCGCGACCAACGTGCAGCATTTCCGCGTTGATGTCAGCCAGAACAACCTGGCCGGATTCACCAACCCGTTTCTTAAACAGCGCAGTCAAATCACCGGTGCCGCCTGCCAGATCCAATACCTGATCACCGGCACGAATATTGGCCAGCTGCACGGCCACCCGTTTCCAGATGCGGTGGATGCCAAAGGACATCAAGTCGTTCATCACGTCGTACTGACTGGCGACTGAATCGAAAACGCCGCGCACCAGCGCAACTTTCTCCTGCTTGGGTACTTGTCTAAAGCCGAAATGGGTAGTGTTGTCGTTTGTCGTCATATTTTATTTAGTTGTGTAAGGGCGAATGGCGGTTGATGCCGTAGGCTTTAAGTTCGTCAAGATAATTTGCCCACAGCAGCGGAAAATCAGCTCCCAAGGTATACAGCAAATCCCAGGAGTAAATACCGCTGTCGTGACCATCGCTAAAGCTTAAGGCAACGGCGTAGTTGCCTATCGGGCGGATGTCGGTAATGCTGACATCTTCTTTACCGGTTTGCAGTGTTTCCTGGCCTGGCCCGTGCCCCACGACTTCAGCAGATTGGCTATATACGCGCAAATATTCGGCGGGCAGTTCGTAAATACTGCCGTCATCGAAATGGATTTCCAGTATAGCCGACAATTTATGCAGTTTTATCTCTGTCGGGGTGTAATGGCAAGGGGTGATTTTAATACGCATCAGTTTAGCCTAGAGTATGTAACGGCTCAAATCTTCATCGTCAGCCAGTTCCATCAGGTGGGCATCGACATAAGCGGCGTCGATACTGATGGCTTTTTCGACCAGCTCAGTGGCGTTGAAGGAAATGTCTTCCAACAGTTTTTCCAGGATAGTATGCAGCCGACGAGCGCCGATGTTTTCGGTTTTTTCATTGACTTGCCAGCCGAGTTCGGCAATCCGTTTAATGCCGTCTTCAGTAAATTGCACGTCTACGCCCTCGGTGGCCAGCAGTGCTTGATACTGTTCGGTCAGTGAGGCGTTAGGCTCGGTCAGAATACGCACAAAGTCATCGGCGCTTAAGGCGGTGAGTTCCACCCGAATCGGGAAACGGCCTTGCAGTTCCGGGATTAAGTCAGAAGGTTTGGTTAGATGGAATGCGCCGGAGGCAATAAACAGCACATGGTCGGTTTTGATCATGCCGTATTTGGTGCTGACGGTGCTGCCTTCCACCAAGGGTAACAAATCACGTTGTACGCCTTCACGGGAAACTTCGCCGCCGCCCATTTCCGAGCGTTTGCAGATTTTGTCGATTTCATCCAGAAACACAATGCCGTGTTGTTCTACGGCTTCCAGCGCGGTCTGTTTTATCTCGTCTTCATTGACCAGTTTACCGGCTTCCTCTTCCTGTAAAATTTTTAGAGCGTCCTTGATTTTAAGTTTGCGCAGTTTAGTGCGGCCACTGTTCAGGTTTTGGAACATGCCCTGTAATTGGCTGGTCATTTCTTCCATGCCGGGCGGCGCCATGATCTCCACGCCCACCGAAGGCGCAGAAATATCCAGCTGGATTTCTTTATCGTCGAGTTGGCCTTCGCGCAGTTTTTTACGCATTTTCTGCCGGGTTGCCGTTTCGGTTTCCGACAACATGCCGCCTTCGGCACTGGGCAGCAATATATCCAGAACTTTTTCTTCGGCAGCGTCAGCTGCGCGGTTTTTAACTTTATCCATCGCCGACATGCGGGTCATTTTAACGGCGGTATCGACCAGATCACGAATAATGGATTCTACATCGCGGCCCACATAACCCACTTCCGTAAATTTAGTGGCTTCAATTTTGATAAACGGTGCGTTTGCCAAGCGCGCCAGACGGCGGGCGATTTCGGTTTTACCCACGCCGGTGGGGCCTATCATTAATATGTTCTTGGGGGTAATTTCGTCGCGCAATTCTGCGGCAACCTGGCTGCGCCGCCAGCGATTGCGCAAGGCGATGGCGACCGAGCGTTTGGCGGAAGCTTGGCCAATAATATGCTTATCCAGTTCGCTGACGATTTCTTTAGGGGTCATTTGACTCATGAACTTACTCTTTTGGCGCCGTATCCAATTCTTCGATACGGAGATTGTGGTTGGTGTAAATGCAAATATCGGCGGCGATAGTCAGTGATTTTTCGACTATCTCGCGGGCGCTTAATTCCGTGTTTTCCAACAGTGCGCGGGCGGCGCTTTGCGCAAATGCGCCGCCGGAGCCGATGGCCATAAAATCATATTCCGGCTCAATGACATCGCCGGTGCCGGAGATAATTAATGAGGTTTTGGCATCGGCAATAATCAGCAAGGCTTCCAGTTTACGCAAAGCTCGATCAGTACGCCAGTCTTTAGCCATTTCTACGGCGGCGCGGGTTAAATTGCCGCGATGCTTTTCCAGCTTGCCTTCAAAGTGTTCAAAAAGGGTAAAGGCGTCGGCGGTGGCGCCGGCAAAACCGGCAATCACTTTGTCATGATATAAGCGCCGTACTTTACGGGCGTTGCCCTTCATGACAGTGTTGCCCAAGGTAACTTGTCCATCGCCGCCGATAACCACTTTATCGCCTCGTCGCACGGAAAGAATGGTAGTGCCTCTAAGTTCTATGCTCATTGCTTGCAAATTTAAAAGGAAAGGCGGAGATTTTACCTTCCTAAATGGATATGGGCTACAAGTTTAGCATTTCAATGGTAGGTGGGGCATCGTTTGCGATTGCGGCATTCCGTCAGTTCGGGTAAATAGACTGGTGGACTGCTCAAAGAGTACACCGGATGAACAGCCTAAATATTGAATTAATCCATTAATATTTTACCAAGGCACGATAGCACGAACAGCTACCAAAAAAGTGCTGTTTTTCGTCAAGCCTACACCTGGCCGCCCATGATTTTAGTGGTTGATGCCAGTGCCGCTCTCAAATGGTTTTTTCAAAACCGGGATAACGAAGCTGATTGCGATGTGGTGAGTCCTACCTGTCTGTTATTTCTTACCGTAAGCGCTATCATGGTCGGTGGCAATGCTTAGCAAGCGAATAAATTCGCCTTCTCTATAAGCTGTAGCACGTCGCGACTGAGTAATGCGTAACGAATAAATGGCATCTATCCCGACTGGTGGTCTGATGCTGGTGATTTTTTCCCATTTCAAACCATTATCCTGATATAGCTGTTGCCATGTGAGTTGCCGCAATTTCTTCAGCGTTTCCAAAGCGCTATGTCTATCTTGCTTAGGTAGGCTTAACAGATTTTCCTGAAATACCGGATTATTCAAGTCCAGCCTGATACGTGTGTTCTGTTCAGGCATGATCATGCAGTTTATCCAGCAGAATATCTGTTCCGGCATCACTGGCGGGATGAGCTTGTGCCCATGCTACAGCCTTATCCAAATCAGCGGCTGCCTGCGGTAAATGTAGCCAGCGTTCATTATCCGGTATCACCGTGGCTGTTCTTACCAGCCAAACACCCGGTTCCAGCTCTTCCACCAGCACTTGCCGGCCGGCAAATTGTTTGCCTAACGATATTTGTCCATTAGCACCGATTACCTTAACGCTGGATTGAAAATTCATAGCTGTCATGAAGATTACCTGAGTCATATTTTACTACGGCACTATAGCACGAACAGCAGTCAGGATACACGAGGCTATGCAAATCCTGACTTAGCCACAAAATCTGTGGATGACCTTGTGGCTAATGTGAGAGGATCGTTACGCAGTTTGGCTTCCAATCGATTGGCAAAAGTTTAGGCAGCGGTATTTTTCCTCTTGACGATATACCATAAAGGTATATCGTTGTAAGTATGCACGTTATCGCCAAATCAGCCCTTATTTCGTTCTGGACACTGTATCTTGATGCCGAAAGGCCCTTGCAGGTCTGGTATCAAACGATGGAAAGAGAAAATTTTTCTGACTTTAATGCGTTACGCGAAACCTTTGTCAGTGCTGATTATGTAGAAGGTCTGACGGTGTTTAATATCGGTGGCAACAAATATCGCTTGATTGCGTCCATCCACTATAACCGCCGTAAGGTGTGTATCCGTCATGTCCTGACGCATACGGAATACAACCGCGAAACTTGGAAACGGAGAACATAATGAAAAATACAGCAACCACAAATCCACAAGCAATCCTTCAAGCATGGATGCCATTCAAGGCGGCACTTGGTGTGACCTCTGTTCATACCGAGGAGGATTACGAGCGAGCAACCATGACCATTGAGGTCTTGCTTAAAGAGGTGGGTGACGACGAAGATCACCCCTTAGCTGACGTTCTCGACTATCTGGCCGATCAGGTCAAAGCCTACGAAGATGAACATTTTTCCATCCCGAAAGCCGAACCCCGTGAGGTCTTGCGTTTCTTGATGGAACAGCACGGTTTGCAACAGGATGATTTGAAAGACTGTGCCCCCCAAAGCCGCATATCCGAAATCTTGGCTGGTAAAAGAGCCATCAGCAAGGAAACCGCAAAACACTTTGCCCGTCGTTTCAATATCCACGCGGATTTATTTCTCTGAAGGGGGTACACCTACAAAATGGGCTAATAAATTCCTGATAAAATACGTATCAAGAGTAAATGAGTTACCGTCGCAGCTTGCTATGAGCTTGGAATTTGACTTAGCGGCACTGGCTTCAAGCGCCAGTCCGCGTAGCCCCGATTAACGAAATGTAATCTGGGGAATGATAAGCCTCCTTTGAAACAATCGCGATCAATGCATAATCCGGTAAGCCTTCATGCCCGCGATTTAGCTTCGCATAATCGCGGCTACGCGGGCGTTGTGGTAGCCTAAATAATCAACCAATTCGGCATTTTCACCGTCAAAAGTGAAGGTCTTTATCGTCGGTTGATTGTATGCCGTTAATTAACACTTATCAAAACAAGATTTAGCCTTAACTGTATTTGACCTTGTGCCTCCCCAAGAATCCACCATGACCCAATGTCACGTCATCACCCGCTAATCCCAAAACCGGCAAACCAGCATATAATGCTTTAATTTTGCCGCTGATGTCCGCTCAAGAACAACTGAAACAACTTTACAGCCGCTTACCCCACTGCATGAGTGTCGATAGACACGGCTTTAAACGGCAGCTGGATCGCTTACGCAGTGAATTGTCTAAAGCCAAGCCGGCTCCGGTTGAGCAAATTCAGGCGTTGGCCGGCAAAATTGAACGTTCTATAGGCCGTTGTCAGCAACGCCGGGCCTTGGTGCCAACCATTAATTACCCGGATTTGCCGGTTACCGGCAAAAAAGACGAGATTGCCGCGCTGATTAAACAGCATCAAGTCGTGATCGTCTGCGGCGAAACCGGCTCCGGCAAAACCACCCAGTTGCCGAAAATTTGTCTGGAACTGGGGCAGGGGGTGGCCGGTTTGATTGGTCATACCCAGCCGCGGCGGATTGCCGCCCGCACCGTGGCCGACCGGATTGCCGAGGAACTGGGTCAGCCCTTGGGCCAGGCGGTGGGTTATAAAGTGCGGTTTCACGATAAAACCCACGAGCAATCGCTGGTTAAGCTGATGACCGATGGCATCTTGCTGGCCGAATCGCAAAACGATCCTTATCTGAATCAGTACGACACACTGATCATAGACGAGGCGCATGAACGCAGCCTGAATATCGACTTTTTATTGGGCTATTTGCGCTGGCTGTTGCCGAAACGCCCTGATCTAAAACTGATTATCACCTCCGCCACCATAGATCCGGAACGCTTTGCCACCCATTTTAACAATGCACCGATTGTTAATGTCTCAGGCCGTACTTATCCAGTGGATATTCGGTATCGGCCGATTGAATTAATCGAAGAAGACGATGAAACGGCTGCCGATTTGCAGCAGGCCATACTGGATGCGGTGGACGAGCTGCATCGGGATTTGCGCGGCGATATTCTGATTTTTTTAAGCGGCGAACACGAAATCCGCGAAACCACCGAATCGCTGCGCAAGCATCATCACGCCAGCCGTTACGAGATTTTGCCGCTGTATTCTAAGCTCAGCGTCAGCGAGCAGGAACGGGTATTTAAACCGGAAGGCGGCAAACTGCGGATAGTATTGGCGACTAACGTGGCGGAAACCTCGTTAACCGTGCCGGGCATTCGTTGTGTGATCGATTCCGGCCACGCCCGGATCAGCCGTTATAGTCATCGCAGCAAGATTCAACGGTTGCCGATAGAACGTATCTCGCAAGCCAGCGCCAATCAAAGGGCAGGGCGCTGCGGCCGGGTGGCGGAAGGTATCTGCATACGCTTGTATTCTAAAGAAGATTATTTCGCCAGGCCGGAGTTTACCGACCCGGAAATCCTGCGCACCAATTTGTCGTCGGTGATTTTGCAGATGGCGGCGCTTAAACTGGGCGATATAGAAGATTTTCCATTTGTGGAGCCGCCCGATGAAAAAATGATCCGCGACGGCAAGAGCAGCTTATTTGAAGTGGATGCGTTAGATAAGCAAGGCCAGTTGACCGATACCGGCCGGCAGTTGGCGAAAATCCCTACCGATCCTAAATTGGCCAGAATGTTGTTGGCGGCGGCGGAACTGAGTGCGCTGTCGGAAGTGGCCGTTATCGTGGCCGCGCTGAGTGTACAAGATCCGCGCGAAAAACCGGCCGATAAAATGCCGCAGGCCGACGCCAAACACGCGCCGTTTAAAGCCGACGATTCCGATTTTTTAACCATACTCAATATCTGGAATGCGTTTGAAGAGCAAAAAAAACATCTTTCAAACAGTAAGTTAAGAAAATACTGTCAGGATAATTTTTTATCGTATATCCGTATGCGGGAATGGTTTGATATTCATGCCCAGATACTGCAAGTGGCGCGTGGCGAACTTAAACTTAAATTTAACGACAATCCAGCCAATTATGAACAGATACATTGCGCTTTATTGCCGGGCTTGCTGTCCAATATCGGCTTTCGCCATGAGCAGTTTGAGTATTTGGGCGCCAGAGGACTCAAGTTTTTTATTTTTCCGGGTTCTGGACAACATAAAGTTCGGCCAAAATGGCTGATGGCCGCTGAGCAAGTAGAGACCAGCAAGGTATACGCCCGCACCGTGGCTCGGATTGAGCCGGAATGGATAGAAGCCTGCGCCCAGCATTTAGTTAAACGCAATTATTATGACCCGCATTGGGAAAAAAACGCCGGACGTAGCGGGGTTTATGAGCGCACCTTATTATATGGTTTAACCCTGCAAGCCAAACGCAAAGTGCCTTACGAAAATGTTGATCCTAAAGCGGCGCGGGAAATGTTTATCCGTCATGCCTTGGTGAATCATGATTACCATAGCAATGCGCCGTTTTTTAAAGCCAATGAAAAACTGCTGGAAGAGGTGGGCTATATTCAGCATAAAGGCCGGCGGGTGGATTTGGTGGAAGATGAGCAGTGGTTGTATGCCTTTTACGATCAAAAACTGCCGGCCGAGGTGGTTAACGGCATTACTTTGGATCAATGGCGGAAAAAGCAGGAACGCGAAACCCCCAAAATACTGTTTTTAACCAAGGAAGATTTAACCCGGCATGATGAAGGGCAAATTAGTGACTGGGATTTTCCAGACAGCAAAAAAGTCGGAGATTTAAGCATAGAGCTGCATTACCGCTTTGAGCCGGGTCATGATGAAGACGGCGTAACGGCCATTATTCCGGTGCATCAGCTTAATCAGATTAAAACTTCAGCATTTGATTGGTTAGTGCCGGGCATGCTGGAAGAAAAGGTGGCGGCTTTGTTAAAAGGCTTGCCCAAACATTTACGCAAGCATTTTGTGCCGGTGCCGCAAACCGCCAAACAATGTCTGGAGATAGAACCGGATTTTAAGGGTTCGTTATTTGAATGGTTAAGCGGCCGCTTACGCAAGCTGACCGGCGAATCAATACCGTTGAATGAATGGCAAACCGACAGCTTGCCGGAGCATTTAAAAGTTAATTTTCGGGTGGTGGATGAGCAAGGCAAAGCCTTGGGTTATGGCCGGAATCTGGCGAAACTGCAAGCTGAATATGCCGCCAAAGCCGGTGACAGCTTTGATAAGCTGGCGCAGGAAGAGATGAACTATACCGGCTGTATTGCCTGGGCGTTTGATGACCTGCCGGAGACCAGTCAGTTTAGCCAGAAAGGTCAGGTTTTTATCGGTTATCCGGCGATTGTGGATGAGGGTGAAACAGTGGGTGTCAAGATTCTGGATACCCAGTATAAGGCCGATGCCGCCCATTTCTCCGGCCTGACGAAGCTGTTTCAGTTACTCTGCCGTAAAGATGCCCAGTACCTCTTAAAAAACAGCGGGGTGAGCCCTGCTTTGCAACTGGCCTATAACCAGTTAGCCCCGCACCGCTTACTGGCGGCGCGGCAGGGCGGTGTTTTTAAGGATGATCTATTGTTTTTAGTGTTTAGTACGGTGTTTGTGGAAGGCCACACGATTCGTAAGCAAGCAGAATTTGAGGCGGCACTGACGGCCAACAAGGTAAATCTGGTGACCACCGCTAATCAAATCGGCAAGCAAATCACAGAAATCATGGCAAACTACCAAGCCGTTAAACAAAAGCTGCAGCAGCCGGGCGTGGCGTCGTTATTGCGGGAGGATATTGAAAATCAGTTGGCCTTATTGGTGTATAAAGGCTTTATCCGGCATACGCCCTGGTTGCAATTGCAGTCTTTACCGCGTTTTTTAAAAGCCGTGCAAGTGCGTCTGGATAAGCAAAAACCGGATACCCCAGATATTTTGGCTTTGCAGCGTTTATGGCGGCATTATTGGAACGATGTGGAAAAGCAGCTAAAAACCGCGCGGGCCAATCCAGAGCGGGATGTTTTTCGCTGGCATTTGGAAGAGCTGCGGGTGTCTTTGTTTGCCCAGCAACTGAAAACCGCTTATCCTGTCTCGGTGCCGCGCTTGGAAAAAATGTGGAATGAACGATAGGCATTTGAGTTGTTAAATATTAAGTAAGAATGTGCCGACGAGTATGAGGCGGATCAATATAAAAACGGTAGGATGTGCCAACCAACGGGCGGCGCATCGGTTAAAGCACAAGTAAACGGCAAGGTGGTCTAACAGCTTAAATGAATGCCGGCAAAACAGCATAAATCAAAGTACGTGCTTTGTTGATAACGGCCTCTGGTGGAATGATGCGCCGCCCGTTGGTTGGCACATCCTGCATGATTTAATCTCTGCCAACCGTAGCACGCCGCTTTGATGAAACGATGCTGAATGGTTACCAAAATTTTTTAATCAGGAAGGGCTAATATGATACCAATACGAGATTCCATTCCCTGTAACACCACGCCGGTGGTCACCTGGTCTATCATGGCTATCTGCATAGCGGTTTTTTTGCTGATGTTATTGATGCCGGATCATATGGCGCAACACTTTCTCTATCTATACGGCATGACGCCGATACGCTACACCAACCCGCGCTGGGCTTACGATTTTGGCCTGCCGCCGGATCATTACCTGTCTTTTTTAACCAGTTTATTTCTGCACGGCGGCTGGTGGCATCTGGCGATTAATATGATGTTTATGTGGATTTTTGCCGATAACATCGAAGACTTGATGGGGCATTATCGTTTCCTGGTTTTTTATCTGCTCTGCGGTTTAATAGCCACCTACACCCAATGGTATTTTTCCCAGAATCTAGTGGTGCCGGTAGTGGGAGCCTCCGGCGCAATAGCGGGGGTATTGGGGGCCTATTTTTTCCGTTTCCCCTATGCCAATGTAGTTATTTTGGTGCCCATCTTATTTTATCCGTTGTTTTTTGAAGTACCCGCGATTGCCTTTCTGGGGTTTTGGGTGATCATGCAATTGCAAGACATCACCATGGCGGCGATGTTTGGTACCGTCACCGGTTCGGCTTGGTGGTCGCACATCGGCGGCTTTGCGGCCGGGGCTGTATTGCATATGTTGTTTGTGAAGAAAGTGGATGAGTCTGTTATTGAGTCGTAGCAGGAGCCGTTTACTAAGACGCTTACGCTCGAACTCTCTTGGAGTAATAACTATGCTCCTACATGTTACCGAAGCAGATTATCTGGATGCCTTTTGAATTGCAAATGCAGTTTAAGGCTTGGGGCTATATCAAATGAAGTCAAATATCGCTAAATTTTACGATCATCTTGATGCGGACATCAAAACGATATTGTTAGCGCAAGTTCGTAATCTTTGGACGCATCATTCCACCTCGCTTGAGGGCAACAGCCTGACACTGGGCGAAACCGATTTTATTTTGCAAGAAGGGTTGACCATACAGGGCAAACCATTAAAAGATCACAACGAAGTGTATGGTCATGCCAAAGCCATCGAACGGATTTACAGTTTTTTTAACACGACTAAATCTATTACCAAACAAGATCTGTTTCAATTGCATGAGACGGTTTTGACCGAGCGTATCACCGATATTGATCAACCGGTTGGGCAATGGAAAACCCAAAGCAATTTCACCAACATTATCGATAACAATAAACAAGTATGGCGGGAATATCCTGCCCCGCGTCATATAGACTGGTTAATGACTCAATGGCTGGACAGGTTAAACAGCTTTATGACAACAGCACTGGATCGGGAAGCAGCCGCAATTGCTTATGCCGATTGTCATTTGAGTTTTGTCACCATACACCCCTTTTTTGACGGCAATGGCCGTATGGCCCGCTTGTTGGCTAATTTGCCGGTGCTTAATAGCGGGCTGCCGCCGATAGTCGTGCCGCAGGAAGATCGGTTTCGTTATAAACGCGGCTTGTCAGATTATCAAAACACGGTTGAAAACTTACCTGACTTAAGTGATTTGTCACTCTTACCTGAGAATGGCTTAAAACAGCAATTCATCGCTTTGTGTCAGGGTTATTGGGTACAAACCTTAGCTTTGTTGGACGAGGCTAATGCCATGCAGAAAAAACGCTTATAAATTCTAATGTATTTTCTCAACCATTACAGTATGCGGTGAGTGATGTCAAAAGGCTTCAGGGCACAATGGGATTCGGTTCTTTAGCTTATGCATCAGCGGTAGCGTTTTTTCAGCGCGGCAGCCGCTAAAAAGTTGCGTAAGAGCAAAGGCTTTACTTTATAATGCCTGATAAATTTTAAGTGATAAACGCAGGATTATCCTGTCTGCCAAAATAAAAACTTCTTAGAGAAATAGACGTTATGAAAAATGTAAATGTGGTATTGGTTAGATTTCTTCAGTTTGTAGTGTTTGTGCTGTTTACCTTCATCGTGCTGGTTTATTTCGGCACCATGGTGCTGCTGCCGCTGGATTTAGTAGTATTGATCACCAAATTCCTGGGTTCTTTGGGTATAGGCACCTTGTTTGGCGCCATTGTTGCTGTACCGGTTGTTGCTTATCTGGGCAAAATCGTCTACAACACGCCTGGTCTGATTAAAATGATCATTGATAACGGTATTGATCTGGCTAATACCGGCAAACAACGTGTGGATGCATTTAATAAACTGGCTGAAGCGGCTAAATAAATCGCTTTAATTAAAAGGGGCTTTGTTAAACCTGGTAACTATTCCGCGTGGAATGGCTACATCAAAAGGTAGGATGTGCCAACCATCGGGCGGCGCATCAATTAAAGCCCAATTCCCGGCAAGGTGGTCTAACGGCTTATTGAACAAAGCCTTGTGCTTTGCCGATCAAGATCTCTTGAGGATTGGTGTGCACATCCTAGATGATTTAAAATCTTTTATCCGTAGCCAGCTGAATAGTTCAAGTTTTCAGCGCTGCTAAATAAAAAATGCCCTGCTGGGGAACCGGCAGGGCATTTTTTTTATTCAGCGCAGTCTATCTTCGGATTTAGGGTATCATGGTCAAGATATACACGATGCAAACAACATCATGATTGCTGGCTAAGGCAAACACCGGAGTCGGCACCGGACTATTTATCCAGCGCAAAGCTTGGATTGCAAGATAGTCAGTTTATCTCGGAGGAAGTATGGCTTCACTAGAAATGCAGGGGGCTTATGATTTGACTAATGCCAAAATCGACGAGTTGATTGTCGGTTCCTGTGCCGGGAATTATGCATTAGGTGGTATGAATCAGAAGACCAACAAATTTATGGTTAAATATGTGGGTCGTTCAGGTACGGATTTAAATGTGCGGCTAAAAGAACATGTGGGTAAATATCCCAAGTTCAAGTTTAGTGTGGCGCATTCATCACAAGAAGCCTTTGAGAAAGTCTGCCGAAACTTTCATGATTTCGGCGGGGTTAAAAAGCTGCATAACAGCATTCATCCCTCACCGCCTGCCGGCACTGACTGGAAATGTCCTTGCTGCGATAAACTAGGTTGAGCGCTAAGCCTCAATATCGGCTATCACTTCCAGCACAGTGCCTTGCGCGGCAATCACTTTAACCCGGCTGCCTGCCGGGCTATCCTTGCCATGCACTGTCCATAAGGTGCCATCTACCATGATTTTGCCATGGCCGTTTTCAATGGCCGCTACCAAATTAAAAGTTCTGCCGATATACTGCGCGGCGCGCTGATTAAGCAAGGGATGATCGCTAAGCGGCGGTTTGCGTTTGCGGGCATAGTGTCGCCAACTTAATACCGACACCACCGCCAATATTGAAAACAGCAAAAACTGCACTTCTGCGGCTATCGCTGTGCTCAGCCATAAAATAACGCCCACCACAAAGGCCGACAGCGCCAGCCACAGGAAGAAAAAGCCGGTTACCAAAATTTCTATCACCAGAAAGCCGATGGCCAACATCCACCAAAACCAGAAAACCAGTTCCATCACTGCTTACTCCTTTTTATTTAAAACCTGTTTGGTGAGTTCGCCGATGCCGCCCAGCGCGCCGATCACATTAGCCGCTTCCAATGGCATAAACACCAATTTGCTGTTGTTGGCGCCGGCCACGCTTTTTAAGGATTCTATATATTTTTGGGCAACGAAATAATTAATCGCCTGAATATCGCCTTTACCTATGGCCTCGGAAACCATCAGCGTAGCCTTGGCTTCTGCTTCCGCCGAGCGTTCTCTGGCTTCTGCATCACGGAACGCCGCTTCTTTACGGCCTTCGGCTTCTAAAATGGCTTTTTGCTTTAAACCCTCGGCTTTTAGAATTTCTGCTTGCCGCAAGCCTTCCGCTTCCAGAATTTGCGCACGTTTTTCTCGTTCCGCTTTCATCTGCCGGGCCATGGAATCGACCAAATCTTTGGGCGGAGCAATGTCTTTGATTTCTATCCGGGTGACTTTGATGCCCCACGGCGAAGTCGCATCATCAATCACCCTCAGCAGCCGAGCGTTGATTTCATCGCGGCGCGACAGCAGCTCGTCCAGATCCATAGAGCCCATCACGGTACGGATATTGGTCATCACCAGATTGATAATCGCCAAATCCAGATAATTGACTTCGTAAGCAGCTTTGGCGGCATCAATGATCTGATAAAAGATCACCCCGTCAACTCTGACCATCGCATTATCTTTGGTGATAATTTCCTGCGACGGCACATCCAGCACCTGTTCCATCATGTTCAGCCGCCGGCCGATTTTATCGATGATGGGAATAATGATGTTTAAACCGGGTTTTAAGGTGTCTGTGTATTTACCGAAACGCTCCAGGGTAAATTCCATGCCTTGCGGTACTGGTTTGACGCTCATAAACACCAGCAAGATTGCAAAAAACAATAGTACCGTGACAAATAAACCAAAACCGGTCATAACGCCTCCTTAAACAAAGATTTGAATGGCTCAGGTTCCTGAGCGTCAGGCTTTAGCCGCGTAACCCGGAAGCTGACCGGTGGGGATTATCGTTGATTGCAGTTGCTAAGGGCAAGGTTATTTATGTTGCTGGTTAGGCGGGGTGTGCCTGCTAGAAACTGTAACATGATTAGGATTTGGCATTATAGTTGTCTGTATGTCTGGTCTTGGCTTGCTAGAGAGAGGCTTTTTTTTAGGTGGCGTTTGTTGATCAATATCTGAATTTGAGTTTTTTACTCTAAACAATATTGATCAGCGAATACACGCCATTCATGCAGGGTCGGGGAGCAACGATAGCTTTTTCTGCGTGACCGGTTTATGATTTGGCTATGAGTCAAGAGCACGACAGCAGCTATCGGTTTTTATTTGCCAACCCGGAATTAGTTCGGGATTTGATCATGGGCTTTGTGCCGGATGACTGGTTGCACGGCCTGGACTATTCTACCCTGGAAAGGGTCGAGGGGCATTATGTCACAGAGGATTTCCGGCAGCGGGAAGGGGATGTGGTCTGGAAGGTGAAAGTCGGTGGGGATTGGGTATTTCTGTATCTGCTGATTGAGTTTCAAAGCAGCGTCGACAACTACATGGCTTTACGGATCATGATTTATTTGGGGCTGCTCTATCAGGACTTGATCAAGCGCGGCGAAATCTTGGTCGATGGCCGGTTGCCGCCGGTGTTGCCGATCGTACTGTATAACGGCAAGCCAAAATGGACGGCGGTTACCGATGTCGCTGAATTGATTCCGGTAGTGCCTGGCTTGGTGGAGCAGTTTAAGCCGCGGCTGAAATACTGGTTGATTGATGAGAATGCTTATAGCGATGCCGAACTGGCCTCGGTGAATAATTTAGTGGCAGCGGTGTTTCGCTTAGAGCATGTGGCCAATCCGGCAGCGATGGCTGAATTGCTGGATTTGTTGACTGTCTGGTTAAGCGATCGACCGGATTTAAGACGGATGTTTGCGCTGTGGATACGGGCGACGCTGAAGCGTAAACCCCATTTTAAAATTGTGCTGCCGCAAGTAGACGATTTACAGGAGATGAAGGTCATGTTAGCTGATAAACTAGAAGAATGGGCGCTGGGTTATAAGGCCGAGGGCGAGCGAAAAGGGAGACAGGATGGGGAGGTACTGTCCCTGCAGAAATTGTTGGCTAAACGCTTTGGGGCGATACCGGTCGAGGTCACTGCGAAAATTGCCAATGCCTCTTTGGAAACGATTGAACAGTGGTTTGATCGGGCGATTGATGCCAAGCAATTAGAAGATGTTTTTCAAGGAGATGAAGCTTAGCTGCATTCAGCTGCAAGCTGCATCTGTGGTTTAACAGCCTTGTTAAAGGCGCGCTGAACAGCGCGAACCGCCTTTTTTGCGAGTGAAGCGCTGTTCCTGTGTCGACATTTCCCTGTCGTGCTGTCTACCGGCTGTTATGCCCAAGCCACTGACGTAACTGGATGGCATGGCGCTGGCTCCTTGATGGCATGGTTTCGATGTCATCAATTTTTGATAATCCGTGCAATGGCGAACCCTGCACGGCGTTTAATAAAACAAGGTTTTTAGACAACAAATAATGTAGGACACTTTAGTTAACTCACCCCCACCACCTCCAACCCCCTAAACACCGAACAGCGTATAAACACTTCCATATTCGGCTCCAGCTGTTTTTGCTGACAGAACTTGGCGACCAGTTTGGTCAAGCCTTTAATATCCCGCCCGGTAGCGGCCGGGAAGCGCTCGGCCAGTTCATCAATTAAATCATCCGCCAGCGGCAAGCTAAATTGCTCAGTCATTACCCGCCAGATTTTGCGTCTGTCTTTGGCGTCCGGGCTGTGGTATTTAATCAACGCGATGCAGCGGGAGATAATGGCTTCGTCTATATCGTCCACCCGGTTGGTGGTTAAAAACAGCAAGCCGTTAAAATATTCCAGCACCCGTAGAAATACGCCCACCACGGCGTTGGAAGCCAAGTTGTCGGCGCGGCGTTTGATGTATACATCGGCTTCGTCTATCAGCATCACCGCCCCCCAGCGTTGGGCGCGGATTAAGGTGTCTTTTAACACTTTTTCCATTTCGGCGATGTTAAGGCCTAATTGACCGGAGTGTACCCGGTACAAGGGCCGCTTGATAATTTCTGAATACACTTCGGCTGTCAGGGTTTTGCCGACACCGGCCGGGCCGGCGCACAATACCGTAGTGCCGCCGGATTTGCCGGCGACGATGTCGTCCATCAGCATGTCCATTTCCGCAGTTAGAATATCGATTAAATCGGTTTGCTCCGGCGGTAGAATCAGTTTTTGTTTTAACTCCGGCTGATATTGGTATGGCTGCATGTCATCCACATGCACCCAGACATGATGATGCAGCTCCAGATGAAACATCAGGATATAACCGTGCACCGGTAATTCAGTGAAAGCATTTTTGGGTATCTGCGATTTGACCACCGTCATGGCGTCTTCGGTTTTGCTGTCATAGCGCATACTTTTGCCGGCTTTGCGCAGATAGGTGCCGAGGATATCGCCGCTGGCCTCCAGGGTTAACGCTCTATCGGCCAGGATGTTTTCGTCGTTTACCAAACGACAGGCACCGCCGCCAGAGGACAGCACCACGGTGTTCTTTCGGGTCCAGTCGTTGCTGCGATGGCTGGCAGTGGGATCATCAGCGTAAATGGCGGTGCCCCAGCCGGAAAATTGTTCGGCATAACGGCCACGCCAATCAAAATAGCGGCCAGCGGCTTCATCATAAGCGGCGATCAGTTCAGGCGTTTCTTTTAAATAGCCTTTATTGGCAAAGATTTCCGCAATGGTTAAATCATTAATGTCTTTGCCGCGTAGCATAAAGGTTTCTATGGCTATTTTGCCTTTGCTGTTGGCTTTCAGCTCAAGGATGATGCGGCCGGCTTCTTCTTCGCCGGGCGGGGTGTAATCCAGGCGAGTAATTAAATAGGGGCTGGTGCGGCCTTTGGGATCGGCTAGGAATAACCAGCCCCTGATGGCGTCGTCAGTCAAATAGCGGGCAATCGCCGGTAGTAATTGCTCTAACTGGCTGGCTTGATAGCGGTTTTGTTCACCTTGCAGCGCGGTGTGCAGGCTGGCCAGCAGTGCCGCCTGCTGTTGCATGGCTTGTCCTGCTTGTAGGTATAGCTGTTGTAAATACAGCCATTCGGCAGCGGCCAGTTGTCGATAAAATACCTCCGCTTTATTACCAAAGCGCAGCTGTTCTTTTAAACTGAATAAATGAGGAAAGTTTTCCACCAGATTTTCCACATAACGGCGTTCAATTTGCAGTTTCATTGTTTCTCCTGGGTGTGTTGGCTGGCATTGAGTAGTAATTCGGCAAGGTGCAGCGGCCGGTTAAATCCGCCGTTATTAATCTGTAATTGGCAGGAAAAGCCGTTGGCCAGCACCGCGGCTTGCGGTTCGGCGCGCAGGGCAGGGAACAAGGCCAGTTCGGCCATGGCTTGCGAGTGCTGGTAATGTTCGGCTTCCAGGCCAAAATGTCCGGCCATGCCGCAGCAGGAAGATTCAATCAGTTCAAAATCCAGGCCGTTGACCGATTTTAAGACTTTACGCATGGCTTTCATCGCGCCTACCGCTTTTTGATGGCAATGTCCATGCACCAGCAGGCGGCGGTTATCGGTATTAAACGCCAGTGGCCAGCGTTTGGCTGTTTGTTCTTTAGCGATAAATTCTTCCAGCAATAACACTTTTTCCGCTAGTTTACCGGCGGCATCGCCCAGGCCCAGCTTCAGGTATTCGTCGCGTAAACTTAAGATGCAGGAAGGCTCCAGGCCGATAATCCAGCGACCGGCGGTTAAATGGGGTTGTAAACTTTGCAGGAGTTGGCCGGCGTGTTGTTTGGCTTTAGTTATCATGCCGTTGTTAAAATAAGTGCGGCCGCAGCAAAGCTGTTCGCCCGGCCAGCCTAGGGCATGAACCCGGTAGCCGGCTGTTGTCAGCAAACTGACGGCGGCTTCGGCGACCTGGGGGTTAAAGTGTCTGTTGAAGCTGTCGATAAACAGCACTACTTCTTCGCCTTGTTGGGAAGGCTGGGTAAGGGTAGGGTTGCTGTGAGTGGCGGCGATGGGTTCCGGGAGGCGGGCCAGTGCGGCGATACCGAAGAGCTTTTCAGCTGTTTTTGCCAGCCAGGGTTGCTGATTACGCCAACTGACCAGTTTACCGATGACAGGCAGGCGTAAAAGTGCCGGCAGATTAGCCCAGAGTTTATGCCGTAAGGACAAACCTTGTTGGTCGTGCTGTTGGGCCAGATATTCGGCTTTGATCAGCGCCATATCCACTTCATTTTCGCATTCGCGTTTGCAGCCTTTGCAACTGACGCACAGATTCATCGCCTCGGAAAGTTCCGGGGTGAATAGCTTGGTTTCTTCGGCAGTGTTCAAGGCCGCTTTTAACAGTTTTACCCGGCCGCCTGGCGATAACAACGGATTGCCCGTCACCCGATAACTAGGGCACATCACGCCTTTGCCGGTTTGTTCGCACTGTCGGCTGTTGATGCAGACCGCCACGGCTTTGGCAAAGTCGCCGCCGTTTTTGGGAATATCGGCATAGGCGTCGCCCATGCCGGCGTTTTGGTAACTTGACCAGTCTAGAAACAGTTTCATTGCGCGTTTTGCAGTAAATAACGCTAGTCAAGCAAAAATAGCGCCATGCTGAAAGGTAGGTGTGGCAAGGGTTGCGGGCGATTGGGCTGTGTTATGAAGCTGACAATCGGCTGGGGTTGGGGGTGTTTGTGACAGTGTCATCAGGCTGTGACAAAACACCCCATACAAAGCCCTTTTCCCCGCCAAAAAAATTAACTGCTTAAATATTGACCTTTATCATGCAAGCCAAAGAGCAAATGTGTTAAATTTACTGACAGCATTGAAGGTTATTGTATTTAGGTTTTAGGTTTTATAAATTCATTTTATATCAATAAATAGCTTGCAAGGTTGAGCGTCTTAATTGGCAGGTTTCAATAGATTTGTGCGGTAAGTGAGATTTAAATGTGTTAAGATTTTCAACAGTACTTTTTTTGCTTGAAATTGTTGTATTGGCTTAAAATCAAATTGTTTTGTAGGTTATTTTAATAAATTCAATTATTTGAAATAAAATATACTTACTTCAATTAAGCTTGTGTCAATGAGTTTGTGTATTGCAAAATGCTTTGTATGTTAATTTTATTGACGGTTAGTTGGGAAGTTAAGGTTTCTGTCTGGTTGGTTAAGCACTTGTGTCCTAGTTGGCTTTAGAAAAGCGCTGGGACATTTAGATGGAAAAGTACTAAAACCGGATGTTTAATAAGAATAAGCTAATAGAGATGCGCGGTACGAATTAATTTTGGATGGTTAATACTTTGTAGGAGAGGCGGTCATGTACACGTTAAAAACAAACCAAAGCTTCAAATCTGAGTCGATGTCTAGGAGTCATAGCTGGGCTATGGCTAAAGGCATGTTGTCGGCAGCAGGGATAGTCATAATGCTTTATTCATCAACAGCGGCGGCATTTTCACCGCTGCCGCCAGGCGCCGTGACCAACACGACGCTGATTAATGGTTCGTGTGGAAGCGGGAACGGCGCTTATTTGCTGACTGCGCCCTGGAATATCTCGCTGTTTTCCGTTTGTGCGGCCGGCGGTTCTGCTAATGAAAGCGGGTCTGGACCTTGGTCATGGAGTTGTCTCGGTAGAAACGGCGGCACAAACGCTTATTGTACGGCAAATGTGGCCAGCCAGGGGTTGTGCGGTCCTGCCAACAATACTCCGAGCGCTACTGCACCAAGTACCGGGCTGTGTACCGTTGGTAGTCCATCCAGTGTTACCGTTGGCAGTACGGGCAGCTTTGCCTGGAGTTGCGGCGGCACCGGTGTTATTGCCGCGCAATGTCAGGCATTGCCTGCCGTGTCGCAAGGTGCTGTACTTTCCACCGGCTCTTACACCTCCAATGCTGCTCAGTCGAATTTGCCGCTGTTGTGTACCGGAACCACAAGCTATCCCAGTCAATGGATCTGGAATCCGGCTAGTACTACTGTACAGCCGCGCGCAGCCACAGCAGCTGATAATTTAACGCCCAGAATCGATCAAGTTCGTAATGGTCAGGTGATTGCCAGCTATCAAAGTTTTGGCAGTAATCCTAATGGCTGTAATGAGGATTTGGAAATAAACGGCAATATTAACCCAGCGCCGGCGGCAGCTAGCGGCTGTGGGGTGTTTGGTAATGTTTCGCATGTTGATATTTATCGTTTATGGCAAAGCGGCGATACCTTTTTAGTGTATCCAGCGGTTTATACCGGCCCACAAAACAATATTATCGTTGCGCCAAGACCTGATTATTATCAAGATCCTGTGCCGCACATCCCTACCAATATCACCATTCTGGGGGTCACGGTTAACGGTATTCGTCCGGTGTTGCTGGATGTACCGCCAGCCGGCGATTTTGCTTCCGCACAAGGGCCTATCTATATCTGGAACGGTGCTAATCAAGCGACTAACAGCACCAATATTACGATACAAAATCTGGATATTGCGGTAGATCAAAATCTGGGCTGGGCAGGTAAAGCTGCCATTTATACCGATGGCGCAACCAATTTAACCTTGCGGCAATTGCGGATTTACGGTTTTGAGCAAAAACAAGGCGATACCAATGGCGCTAACGGCATTATGACCTCGCCGCCCGATACCGGCACTTTGACCATTGATCAGGTTGAGCTGTATCACAACGGCGGAGCCAACGGTCCAGCGCATAATATTTATATCAATGCCAGTGCTACCGATCCTAATTACACGGTGCATATGACCAACTCCTGGTCGCACGATGCCTACTACGGACATACTTTTAAATCACGGGCGCAAAACACTATTTTGGAAGGCAATTATTTTCAAGGCGGCTTACCTCAAGGCGGCATTTATGGACAGGCTGAGAATTATTTAGTCGATGTGCCTAATGGCGGTCAGTTGATCATGCATAACAATGTGTTGACTAAAAATGCGTCCGGGGCGGGTTCTAATGGAGCCTCAGTCACCTTTGCTGTGGAAGGGGTGGTAGATGCCAGACCGCAATCTGCGGACATTGAAAACAATACCTTTGTCGCATTTGCTGCTACCTATGATGGTACTGATGCGCTTTGGCCGTTCTTCTTTTGGGGTGAGCTGGTGCCTGGCGCTTCAAACTTTGTGATGCCAAGCTATCCATCTGGTACTCAGGTGCCATCGGTTACGGTTTCCGGCAATGCTTTCGTCGGTTATTGTCCGCAAACTTATTCAAGCTACCAGTTCATGAATTATCGAGGCAATCTGGCGGTGACCGAGGATTTCAGTGAGCTTAACCAGGATTACTCATTTAACAATCCTGTCTTGACCACTATCACCGATGTCGCAGGTACGCCCGCTTATGCCCATGCTGCGCAAACTGGTTTAGTCCGGCAGTTGATTAGTAATGGCGGAGCCGGTTACACCTTTATTGGTGCGGAGGATCAATAACAATTGTAGGGATATTCTAATTTGAGGGGCGATTTTTTCGCCCCTTTTTTTTGGGGCTCATTTAGTTTAACGATTACTTTGTAGGAGCAATGGGTATGTTAAGAAAAAGTTTAAGTTATCAAGCCAAATCTATATTGTGGGTGACCGGGTTGATTTTTATGGTTTTTTCGTTCTCACTTAATGCCGCGACGGTCGTGACGGCGATCAACGGTTTGTGCGGCGCCGCTAGTGGTAGTTATCAGCTGAAGGCGCCATGGAGTATATCGGCAGCTGCCGCCTGTGCGGCCGGCAGTCTTGTCAAGCAGAGCGGCACAGGACCTTGGTCCTGGAGTTGTCTGGGTAAAAATGGCGGCACGTCGGCTTATTGCGCGGCTAATTTGCTGACGCAAGGTGTTTGTGGTGCGGCAAATAATACCCCGGCAGCAACTGCGCCAACCACAGCGCTATGCGCTGTTGGCAGTGCTGCCAAGGTTGCTGTTACTGATGCAGGGGGTTTTTCCTGGAGTTGTGGCGGCGTTGGCGTGATCACTGCACAATGTTCGGCATTAAGCAGTATTGCACAGGGCGCGGTTTTACCAGCCGGTTCTTATACTTCCAATGCGGCTTCAACCGAGTCTGCGCTAATGTGTAGTAAAAAAACACCATTCCCTGGGCAGTGGACTTGGAATCCTGCTAGTACGATTACGCAGCCGCGCGGCGCTACGGCGGCGGATAATCTGACGCCCAGGATAGATCAGGTTCGCAATGGTCAGGTGATTGCCAGTTACAATTCGTTCGGCAGCAATATTAAAACCTGTAATTCTAATCTGCAAGTAAACGGCAGCAGCAACCCTAAGCCGGCGGCAATTGTTGGTTGCGGCGCTTTTGGTAATGTTTCGCATGTTGATTTGTACCGCTTGTGGCAAAGCGGTGATACGTTTTTGGTGTATCCGGCGGTTTATACCGGCTCTGAAAACAATATTATGATTACGCCAAGACCGGATTATTATCACGATCCGGTGCCGCATATTCCCAGTAATATCACGATTCAGGGGGTGACGGTCAACGGCATCCGTCCGGCGTTATTGAATGTTGCTGCAGCAGGTGATTTTGCTTCCGCGCAAGCGCCGGTGTATATCTGGAATGCCGGCAATGCAGCGACTAACAGCACCAATATTACGCTAGAAAATCTGGATATCGGGGTAGACCAAAATCTGGGTTCGGCGGGTAAGTCGGGTATTTATACCAATGGCGCGACCAATTTGACACTTCGGCAATTACGGATCTACGGCTTTGAGCTTAAGCAGGGTAACACCTATGGCGCCAACGGCATCTTTGCTACCTCAAGCGACGGCGGTACGCTGACTATCGATCAGGTTGAGTTATACCGTAATGGTGGTGGAGAAGGTCCGGCGCATAATCTTTATATCAATGCCAGCGTCGTAGACCCTAATTACACGGTGCATATGGTCAATTCCTGGTCGCATGATGCATTTTATGGGCATACCTTTAAATCACGAGCGCAAAACAACATTTTGGAAGGTAATTACTTTCAGGGTGGTTTGCCGCAAGGTGGCATCTATCAACAGGCTGAGAATTATCTGGTTGACATTCCCAATGGTGGCCAGTTGACGATGCGCAATAACATATTGGTTAAAAATCGCTCGGGGGATTATTCAAATGGTGCCTCGGTGACTTTTGCGGTGGAAGGGGTTATAGATGCCAGGGCTCAGGCTGTGGATATTGAAAATAATACCTTTGTAGCATTCGCCGCTACTTATGATGGCTCTCATCCGCTGTGGCCGTTTTTCTTTTGGCATAGCCTGGTTCCTGGTGCTGCTGATTTTGTACTGCCGGGTTATCCGTCAGGTACGGTTGTGCCGTCCATTAAAATATCCGGCAATGTTTTTGTCGGGTATTGTTCGCAAACCTATTCCAGTGACTTATTTATGAATTATCGGGGTGATTTAGCAGTAACTGAGGCGTTTAGCGAGCTTGTTCATGATTTCTCGTTTAACAATCCAGTGTTAACTACGATCACCGATGTGGCAGGAACACCGGCTTATACTCATGCGGCGCAAACCGGTTTGCTCCGGCAATTGGTTGTCGATGGGAAATCCACCTATGCTTTTGTTGGTGCGGAAGATCAATAGAAAATCTGCTTGCCCGCGCGCTTCCTGAGCTCATTTGTCTTGGGGAGGGTGCGGTAATCTTAGAGTTGGCGGTGCCTGTCGTATAAAAAACGATGCCCTTGCCGGCTCATCCGAAATCATTAATCGTCGACAAAATAATTGCCTAAATATTGATCTTTATCACATGTCTTAAAAGATATGTGTGTTAAATTTTCCAACAGTCATTGGGTTGTTTGAGTTTAAATTTAAATTATTTTTAGCATATAAAAATCAATAATTAGCTTTTAATGCTAGCTTTATTTGGTGAAAAATTTTGTATTTTTTACATAAAACTAATTATAAATGTGTTAATATTTTTGACAGTGATTTTTTATTTCACGGCTTTATTTCATTTTGGTGTCAATGTTTTAAATTTAATAATTACAATAAGTTAATTGTTGATGATAAGGATTTCTGGTCTCAGTTTTAAGATTTGCCAGTATTTTTCGCATTAAAAATGTTTTTGTTGTGTTAAATATCTTGACATAAATTTAGAGGCTTAAGGTTTTTATCTGGCTAGTTAAGCACGTATGTTCAATTGGCAGCTAGAAAAACGCTAGGAAATTTAGGCGAAAAGGTACATGGCCAGCACCTTTAATAAGAAAACGCCAATGGATGTTCGTGTTACCAATCAATTTGGATGGTTAATATTTTGTAGGAGAGCGGTCATGAACAATTCAACAACAAACCTAAACTTTAGGTTGGTGGGTCGTCGTTCAGCGATGGCATTTACAGCCATATTGTCGGCGGCAGTCATCCTCATCACTTTTTATTCATCTTCAGCGACGGCCTTCTCGCCGTTACCGCCCAATGCCGTGACCAACACAACGCTGATTAACGGTTCGTGCGGTAGCGGGAATGGTGCCTATTTATTGACTGCGCCGTGGAATATCTCGCTGTTTTCCGTTTGTGCGGCTGGTGCTTCTGCCAATGAAAGCGGCACTGGCCCCTGGTCTTGGAGCTGTCAGGGTAGAAATGGCGGCACAGCGGCTTACTGCGTGGCCAATGTTGCAAGCCAAGGTGCTTGCGGGGTAGCTAATAATGTACCGACGGTGAGTGCCCCCACCTCTGGTTTATGCGCTGTCGGTAGTCCTTCAAGCGTTAATAGCAGCTCAGGACGCTTTACCTGGAGTTGTGGTGGACTTGGCGCAATAACCACGCAATGTTCGGCCTTATCCTCCATTCCACAAGGTGCGGTATTGTCTTCTGGGTCTTACACTTCTAATGCCGCACAAGCCGGGTTGCCCCAGTTGTGCAGTGGTGTAGAGCACTATCCTAGCCAAAGCGTTTGGAAAGCGTCCAGTACGCTTACTCAGCCGCGCGCGGCAACTCTGGCGGATAATCTGACGCCCAGAATCGATCAAGTTCGTAATGGCCGCGTGATTGCCAGCTATAAAAGTTTTGGCAGCAACCCTAATGGCTGCAATGAAAACTTGGAAATAAACGGCAATATTAACCCAGCGCCGGCGGCGGCTAGCGGCTGTGGGGTGTTTGGTAATGTTTCGCATGTTGATATTTATCGTTTATGGCAAAGCGGCGATACCTTTTTAGTGTATCCAGCGGTTTATACCGGCCCACAAAACAATATTATCATTGCGCCAAGACCTGATTATTATCAAGATCCTGTGCCGCACATCCCTACCAATATCACCATTCTGGGAGTCACGGTTAACGGCATTCGTCCGGTGTTGCTGGATGTACCGCCTGCCGGCGATTTTGCTTCCGCACAAGGGCCTGTCTATATTTGGAACGGTGCTAATCAAGCGACTAACAGCACCAATATTACGATACAAAATCTGGATATTGCGGTAGATAAAAATCTGGGCTGGGCAGGTAAAGCTGCCATTTATACCGATGGCGCAACCAATTTAACTTTGCGGCAATTACGGATTTACGGCTTTGAGCAAAAACAAGGCGATAACAATGGTGCCAACGGCATTATGACCTCGCCGCCCGATACCGGCACCTTGACCATTGATCAAGTTGAGTTGTATCACAACGGTGGGGTGGATGGTCCGGCGCATAATATTTATATCAATGCCAGTGCTACCGATCCTAATTACACGGTGCATATGACCAACTCCTGGTCGCACGATGCCTACTACGGACATACTTTTAAATCACGGGCGCAAAACACTATTTTGGAAGGCAATTATTTTCAAGGCGGCTTACCTCAAGGCGGCATTTATGGACAGGCTGAGAATTATTTAGTCGATGTGCCTAATGGCGGTCAGTTGATCATGCATAATAATGTTTTAACTAAAAATGCTTCCGGGGCGGGTTCTAATGGTGTATCGGTTACCTTTGCGGTGGAAGGGGTGGTGGATGCCAGAAAGCAATCGGTTGATATTGAAAACAATACCTTTGTCGCATTTGCTGCTACCTATGACGGCGGTCATCCACTTTGGCCTTTGTTTTTCTGGGGTGAGCTAGTGCCAGGCAGCGCAAATTTTGTGATGCCAAGCTATCCAGCCGGTACCATAGTGCCGCCGGTCAATGTGTCCGGCAATGCTTTTGTCGGTTACTGTACGCAAACCTATCCAAGCTACCAGTTCATGAATTATCAAGGCAATCTGGCGGTGGTCGAGGATTTCAGCGAGCTTAACCAGGATTACTCATTTAACAATCCTGTCTTGACTGCTGTCACCGATGTCGCAGGTACGCCCGCTTATGCCCATGCCGCGCAAACCGGTTTGGTTCGAGAACTGATTACCAATGGAAAATCCACCTATACGTTTATTGGCGCAGAGGATCAATAAGTTTTTGATTTAACGTCTTAATCGGCTTACCGGTTAAGACGTTAAATTAGGGTGGTTTTTAGGTATGTTGTCTTATGTGAAAATTTTTTTGAACTAATGTATGCTTAAAAGCAAATCCATAAGTGTTGCCGTAGCTGCGTGATTATAAAATTCAACTTAAGCTTATTTAATCTCAGTTGCCCCCCGTGGTTAATCCTTGGTTTATCAGTGTTGAGCGGCTGCACGGTCGGGCCGGACTTTGAAAAACCTGTCGATCATCCCCCTGAAAAATGGGCTGACTTACCCGCGCAACAGCAACACAGCCAAGCCGCACAGCCTAGCTTAATCATAGAAAGTAGTCCTGACCAGGATTGGTGGCGGCAATTTAATGATGCCTTGCTCAGTAGCCTGATAGACAGGGCGATACAGCAAAATCTGACTTTGCGCACCGCAACCACCTTGTTGGCACAAAGCCGGGCGCAACGCGGGATTGCCGGCGCTGATCAATTTCCGCTGTTGAACGGCAATGCCTCTTATTCACAAGTGCAATCCAGTCAAAAAGGCATTTTGAATTTGGCAAAATCACTGATGGGCGGCAGTGGTGTGGCCAGTTCCGCCAATGGCACCGGTATGGCTGGGAGCGCTAATGGCAGTGGCGCAGGGGCTATCGGTTTACCGGCGGCAGGGATAGCGCCCTTCAGTCTTTATCAATATGGCTTTGATGCTGGATGGGAGCTTGATCTGTGGGGGCGGGTGCGGCGAGAGCAAGAGGCGGCAGAAGCGGGGGTTGAAGCCGCGCGCGAGCAGCATTACGCCGCCCAATTAAGCGTTATAGCCGAGGTGGCTAGAAACTATATTGAACTTAGGCGTCTGCAAAATAACCGCATAAGGGTTAACCAGCAGCAAGACATTGCCCAAGAGCAGCTAGACTTGACGACAGCCAAGGCCATGCATGGCGTGGTCACCGATATTGATGTTGAAGCGGCAAAAGCCCGGCTGGCAAATCTGCAGGCGCAATTGCCGCAGTTTGATCAGCAAATCGAGCAGACCATTAATCAGTTGAGTTTGCTGATAAGTAGCCCGCCGGGAACTTTGATGTCTGAATTGACCTCGCTGCAACCGGTGCCGGCCATGCCGGCGGTGGTTGCTATCGGCCTGCCTTCAGAGCTGGCCATGCGTCGCCCGGATATTCGTGAAGCAGAAGCCAATTTACATCGGGCATTGGCCAATATCGGCATGGCGACGGCAGATTTTTATCCGCGTTTTACGCTGTCCGGCAGTACCGGTTTACAGGCTTTGCGGCTGCAAGATTTGGCTAGCGGTTCAGCTTGGCAATACGCAATGGGCCCCGCTATCATGTTGCCGATTTTTCAGGGTGGTCGCTTGCTGTCTACCCTCGAATTACGGCGGGCTGAACATCAGCAAGCCGCTGTTGCTTACCGAAATACGCTGCTAACGGCCTGGCATGAAATTGATAATGGTTTGTCTGCTTTTCATGAAACGCAACAGCGCCAGCAAGCGCTGCAGGCCGGCCTGCAATCGAATAGTCGGGCTTTGAGTTTAGAACAGCAGCGTTATCAGCAAGGACTGACGGATTTTTTGCCGGTGCTGCAAGCTAAGGCTATTAAGTTGCAAGCCGAGCAAGCTGAAATTGACGGTGCCGGCAGCATGGCAACCAATTTGATCGCGCTTTACAAGGCGCTGGGCGGTGGTTGGCTAGCGATGCCAGAGCCGGATGGATCAGATAAAACCAAGTGATTACATTAGTATTAATGGCTATAAATCAATTCGTTGGGTGGTTTTTTATTTTGGCTTTCAGTGCAATGCGCTAATAACTACGTATTTTTGCACATTTTCTTCAAACTATTTGCTATTTTCATTGCTAGCCTAGCCTGATTGCTTATCGAACCGGTTTCTTATGTCAATGCAGCTACCTTAATAGAGTTAGCGAGCCAGTTCAGTGAGTCTAGATTCTTAAATTAAATAGTATAAAATATGCGATAATTTAAAGTTTAAAGCTTAAACTTTACTTCTGTATTTATAAACAACATGCAATGTGGTGATCAACGGTGTGGCTGAAGGTTGTAGTTGATACGGCTATCGTTTATGGCAAATGGCTTAAAGTGATTTTTAAGTCGTTTGTAATTAAAACCAGGAAAACAGCACAAAATCCAGAAAAAACGTTATTTATTTTGGCATCCCATTTGCCTCCTAATCATAGCGGTGGTGTGCATAGGCCGCTATCGTTTATTGTCAATGCCAAAAATAGCGGTTGGCATTGCCTTGCTTTTTGTTTTGATTATCCGGCGGATGATAAACAAGCCGGTGAATATTTAGCAAAAAAAATCGATAAAGATATTATCGTCGATCATATCAGTCTGTCAAAATTGCGACCGTCATGGCGAATGGCTCCGCATATTGATGGTGGCTTTGCCAATAGTTTACGGATGTTTCAAAGTATCGTTAAAAAGGGTTATGATAGACCAGATATAATATTAGCGTCTGGCCCACAATTTAATACTTTTTTGGCCGCTTATTATTTAAGCTATTTTTTTAAAACTAAATTAATACTGGATTATCGGGATGAATGGTTGTTATGCCCATTTTCATGGGTTGAAAAAGCCCCTACCGATTATTTTTTTGAAAATATGGTTTGCAAGAAAGCTTCACTGATCATCTTTACGACAAAAAGTCATGCTCAAGCGCATGCTCTGCGCTTTCCCAATGTAGATTCTGCTAAACGAACGGTAATATCCAATGGCTATGCTGAAGAAGATTTGGCCTATGTTTTGAATCAAGGCAAAATTTATTCGATTACAGCTAATCAGCGTTTTACTATTTCTTATTTAGGTGCTTTGGGAGAGCATTCCGCGCCTGATAAATTTTTAGCAAATTTACGTGAAATTCTGGATGAATGTCCAGACTTGGCTGGGCAGTTGCAGATTAATTTTGTCGGGAGTAAATCTTTGGAAATACTTGAGGTTTTAGAAAACTTTAAGTATCAGGATGCGATCAGCATTAGTCCGCATGTCAATAAGGCAGCCGCGTTGGAAATCATGTTTAACAGCGATGCCTTGCTGATTTTGGCGGCAGCCGGCATGAAGAGCTATATACCTGGTAAATTATTTGATTATTTGTCGATAAAAAAACCAGTAGTTTATTACGGTGAAATAGGTGAGGCCAGCGCCATCATAGCCAAACTCAATGCGGGGTTTTCTGTTGAAATTGGTGATAAAGAAGCATTGAAACAGGCCTTGCTGGCTTTGTTGCATAATCAGCTGAAGGTTGATGAACATATGATTGATGATTGGCTGGTTGACTATACCCGTAATAATTTGGCTAAGAAGTTGTTTGAGAAACTGAATACATTATTGTAGGCAACGGATCGATATTTATACTGCGCTCACCCTGGGCTGTTTGCAAATGCCCGCCATGTCGATTAATGTTATCTTGACAAGGTGTAATAAGCTGTACTATTGTGGATTCTCAGTTTTACATTGAGGCGGCGGGGATTATCCTGATGACTACAATTACCTTCGATACGCATAAATTCTTTCAAAATTTACGCGAGGCAGGCTTCGACCAGCAGCAGGCCGAAGCAGTATTGCGTGTGGTCGTAGATTCACAAGATGCATTAGTCACCCGTGATTATTTGGATCAGCGTCTTGAAAAAGATTTAGCCCCGCTCAAAACAGATTTAGCCGTAGTGAAATGGATGATGGGTGTGCTGTTGGCTGGTGTTATTTCTCTGGTTCTCAAAGCCTATTTTTGATTGCTTACTTTTTTGGTGGGGAGAGTGGGATGTTAGTGGCCGGTAGGATGTGCCAACCAGCGGGCGGCGCATTGCGGTAGCTGAAAACATAAAAGCAAATCAATACCACTGAATACCGAAGCAGCTCTCAAAAATATCCCAGTGTAACTCGATAAGGTGCACAAAAATACAATTTCTGCAATTGCATGGAATAAGATTTGGCAGCGTTGAGCAAAATCCGCTGCTCGAAACCGGCCACGTTCAAGACCTGCATTTCGATGATCACCTGCCGGCCATCGGCCAGGCGAGCCTTGACATCGGACATAGCTGTCCTTCATGCCTTTCAATAAAGGAATCTGGTACGGATCGACGATGGTCAGCTCGGTAATCGCCCGCTCCGCTGGATACTCCAGCACTGTGTTCAAAAAATGATCAAAATTCCGGTGCTGGCGGCGCTGCCGAAAACTTTCTTCAAAGCAAAATCGGTTTTAACGTCAAGAAATTGCATGTTCCCGCTCCCTCACTTCAAACTCAATTTTCCATTCCTGCTGATTGCGTTGCGAAACCGCTTTGAGTTCCAGCGTACCGACTTCGCTGATTGCAGAAGACAGATACACCGGCACTACCTCGCCGATATGCTGACCGTCGCCCGGTAGAGTGATTTCCAATTCATCCAGCTCTTCTAGTTCGTCATCGCTCCAGCTTTCCAGACGGTCGCCGACCTTATCGTCGCGGCGGGTTTTGGAAGCAAAAAATCGAAAACGCACGGCATCGCCGACAATCAGACCCAAACCTTCATTGGGCAAGGTTTGTTCGCTGCCTTCTTCCATGCCAAACGGCGCGACGCATAGGGCTTCAATTTCCGGTGGCAGGCCGGGCACAGCCGGCATAGCGCTTTCCACGCCCACATAATAAGCCGCTGCGGTACCACCTTTAATCCGTACCCCTTTGCCTTGCCGGACTTGCCCGTAATAGGCTGCGCCGCGCGCCACCGCCAAATCCAGATCCGCGCCCTGCAGCAAGCGGGCTGGTGGGGCGTTTTCTGCTGCCAGCCATTGATTAATGATGTCCAGCAGGCGCTGACTCAATGCCGAGGCTTTGAGTACCCCGCCATTGAACAAAACACCTGTGGGGTGTAAGAAGCCGGCATGTTCCGGCAGATTAATGTCTTTAAACTCCAGAACTGCATTCAGTTGTTTAGACAAAAAAGCCGCCAGATGTCGCGTAATAGCGGCGTCTTGTGCATAAGGCAAACCTACGCTACGCAAACCGCTGCGGGGTCGGCTGATCGGTTTGTCGCTGACCGCGGCCACCGGTAAAAAACCTTCCACTAAAACTTTGGTCAGTTCCTCGCGCAGCAGTTCGCTACGCAAGGTACCACCCACCAGCGAAGAACCACGGCTGGCGATAACGATAGGCGCACTGTCCAATTCCGCTTGATTGAACAGCTTTTCCTTGGCGGCTCGGCAGGCATGGGTCAGGGCTTGCAACTGCCAGCTTTCTAAGCGCTTGCCGCCATCGGCTTCCAGTTTGGCTTTAATCGTGTAAGCCAGCGCCAAGTCCATATTATCGCCGCCTAACAGAATATGGTCGCCGACCGCAACCCGGGTTAATTGCAGATTACCTTGATCTTGAGTGACGGCAATTAAGGATAAGTCGGTGGTGCCGCCGCCGATATCAACCACCAGCAACACATCGCCTACCGAGACATGATTGCGCCAATCACCTTCGCTGTTTTCTATCCAGCTATATAAAGCCGCTTGCGGTTCTTCCAACAGCACAGCTTGACCCAGGCCAACGGCGCGAGCGGCTTCTACGGTCAGTTCGCGGGCGGCCGGGTCAAACGAAGCCGGTACGGTGATCACCAAATCTTGTGCTTGCAGGTGATGCTCAGGGAATTTGTAGTTCCAGGCATCGGTTAAATGCTGGAGATAAGCCTGGGTGGCGGCAAACGGCGAAATGCGTACAATATCCTCCGGTGCTTCGCTAGGCAAGCTGGCCTGTTTGCAGTCTATGCCGGCATGGCACAGCCAGCTTTTGGCGCTGGCCACCAGCCGAATTGGGGTTTTGCTGCCCAGATTACGGGCGATTTCACCGACCAAATGATCGGCTTTGGCCGTCCAGGGCAGGGCGGTGGCGCCTTCGGCCAGTTCCGCGCCATGCGGCAAATACAGGAACGAGGCCAGTTGCGGGCTGTCCTCAATCGCACCGGGCGTGGTCAATTGCGGAATCGGCAGCACGGTTAAAGCGGGCTGATCTGATGTGTCTTGTAAATCCAGATAAGACAACACGCTATGGGTAGTGCCTAGGTCTATGCCGACCGAATAACGAGCGCTCATAGTTCCACCTCGGCAGCGGCGATGATATTGGGGTTGTGACCTTCGGTCAGTTTAGGCAGGTGTAAGGCAGTGACTTGCCAGCCTTTATGCACTAAGGTGCCGCTGTAAGGTGCGCTGCCGGTGATGTTGCCGGTCAATCGGTAGGCGTAGGCGTCAAATCCGGCGGGCAGGGTAATGCGGCTGCCTTCCTGATCCTGACTGACCGGGGCCAGGGTAAAGTGTTCGGCCACGGCTTTGCGGCAACCTTGATGGACGATGCGGGCGGCAGCACCGATGTCGGTATCACTGTAAGCGCTCATATCTTCTTTAATAAAGTCGATAAAACGGGCTTCTTTTTGCAGTAGGCTAAGCACTTGCAGAGCGGCATCCGGGGTAGCTTCTCTCAGGATTACCGGTTCCGGCGCCGGCAGTTGCACCGCTTTTTCAACTTCGACTTCAACCACTTTTTCGACAATTTTAATTTCCGGCGGCAAGGCGGCAGCGGCAGCTAGTTGCTTTTTATGGCTGCGACTGCTGAACAGCAAAATAAGTAAGGTAATGATAAGTAATAAAAATAATACCATCACCGCGCCGGCAAGGGAAACATGCCATAAGTCTAGCGTGGTGGGTTGTAAGTTAAGATCAATGGCGAGTGGATTCATGAAATAACCTATATTATTGGAGTTGACCCGATTTTTTGGCCGCTTCAGCATACATCAATTCTTGTAAAACATTGCGGGTAACTTGAATTCTGAGTTTTTTTAGGTGGCGATCGGCAATAACGTCGGGTACTTTTGCATCCAGATAGACCGTGCGCATTTCGGCCAATGTCGGTTCGCAGCTTTTAATCACTGTATCGGTGGCATGGCGGCTGTCCAATTGAGCGGCATCCGGTTTGCGCATCGCTTCCATCACGCATTTTTTATAAACAAGTTGCGCTTGTTGAATTTTATGAATCACCTCATCGCTGATGGTGGTGGCGTTCCATTCTTCTGGGCTTTCCTTAGCGGTTTCGGCGAAAGAGCTGCTGGCAGCCAGCAAGCTTAGGATCAGTAAAACTGATTTCATGGGATAACTCCGTAGACTGGATAAAGTGGCGCGATTTTACGCGATGGCAGGGGGATGGACAACCATGCACTTGGTGGGATGGACTTCAATTAGTGTTTTATGGTTCGGTAGCACTATAGTTTTTAGTGGAAAGATTCTAAATAGCTATAGGTGTTCTCTGCACCCAATTATCCGTTTTCATTAGGCTAGACTGCATATAAAATGAGTTGACATAGAGTGTGCCCGCTAACAAAATATGCGTTTTATGCTGTTCTGTATCTACTGTAATATATTGTTTTTACGCCTATAAAAATGCACTGTACAGTAAAAACTTTGCATGATAATGGTTGTTGTGTAAAAATCCGTTCCGGTAGTCAGAAATGTTTTAGTGTTAGTTTTTGTCAGAAGATAGTGTGGGCTTTACATATAGGTTGAAACCTAGGTTCGATGATCATGCCGATTAGGCGTTAGCGAATGCGCTTTACAACTTGAGTTGTGTTAGTCATTTAATATCTATGAGATGAATTTTCTAAATAAGTTTATATAAATCAATATATTGATTGGAATTCTGGTGGACGGGGCGCCATTTTGCACTAGCAGATTGCAGGCATAACGGGATAGTCTTACATCTGCTAATTCACGTTTTGTGCCAGAACTGATCTCAACCATTTTGTTGGTATCAACGAAATAGTCTGCGACATTGCGATCTGACTTTCGTAATGATTTATTTTTTGTCAATGACTTGAGTTAAATCAAGCTCGACCGTTTGCAGTTGTGGAAGCTAGCTTTTCTGAGAATAGTGTTTATGCCGAGTTTTCGCTAAAGGCCTGCAGATACGATGTTGATTAGTATCCTGTTTGCATTAAGAAGATCAGTGGTTAATGCTGGTAGTTTTACGAGTTTTGGGGTACGATTAGCGCGGACGTGTTTTTTGTCTTCAGCTTGATGAAATTATACCATTTTAGTTATGCTGTTTTTATTGTATATCAATGTTTTATGCAAAAAAAATCAACACTATAACTTTAGTAATTCATAGATAATAAGGTGTAATTATGTCAAGAAGAGAAGATGCAAGTGCAGTAATTCATACAGCAGCTGCTTTATGTGCTGCAACTGCTGGAGCGTTGGCACAAGGAGCGACAGTTGGAGTTGATACTCCGGCTTTAATTGCAATTCAAACTCAGATGATAAAAGAAATAGTCGGCTTATTTTCTTTAGTAAATTGTGATTTTTGAGAGAATGTAATATGGCTAACGAAACTGACGATATAAGAGTAAAAGATGAAATTGGTCTTTTGCGAACTGAAATCATTGAATCGCAAAAAGCAAGAATTGATTTGCTCAAATTTAAACTAATTGCGGTTGCTGCTTTAGGATCTGTTGGTTTAGGTCTTGGAGAGTACCACAGCTGGTTGCAGGAAGGTCTTGATGTTATTTTATGCATTATTCCTTTTGTCTGTATTTATATTGATTTTCTTTGTTATCATAATACCATGCGTATCTTGGTGATTGGTCAATTTCTTGCTTTTAAAAATGATGGTTATGAAATATATATTTCAGAATTAGGAGGAAATAATAAAAAATACAATGGAGCCGGATATTATTTTGAACTGGAAGATTTTTCTTTAGAATGGTCAAGTGTTCTTTTGTCTGCTTTATTAAGCATATATGGGGTTTATATTGCCAACGATAGAGCGCTTTTTGATTTTAAAGTTCTTATCTTTAGCATTCCTATTCTCTTTAGTTTGGTTTTAGTCTATTTTTTGAAACCAAAGTTTTTACGGCTAAATAATAAAATACACAAAAACTTCCCTGATAAGTTAAAAAGGTATACTGGTTTGATTCGTCGTGGGGTGATAATGTTTTTAGTGGTGGTGTTCATGATTATAGGGGGTTTGTTTTTTTCATGTCTTGGTGTTAATAAAGGTTTTGTTTTCTTTTTAATAGGAAGTTTTAGTGTTGTCATTGTGTTTTTAGGTGGGTATTTTTACGACAGACATAAAGATAATCTGTTTAAAATTGCTAAAGAAATACAAGATTTTCACATTTCGTAATGGGATTTTAATAGCCAATGATTACTGTTAGCTCGCCTGATGATATTCAACCAATACTTGAATATTTACAACAAAAAAATACATTTTATTTTCCCGTTTTAGAAAACGGTTTATTCCCCGCTGCGGATTTGCAAACTGAATCCGAATACACTGGCTACCAAAATGTTTGGGTGCGCGACAACATTCACATCGCCCACGCCCACTATGTTAATGGTGACATCGTCACCGCCGTTAAAAACATCATCACTTTCGCCACTTATTTCATTAAACACCAATGGCGATTTGAAAAAATCATTGTCGGAGAATTGGATTTTAATAATCCGATAAATCGGCCACATATTCGTTTCAACGGTAACGACTTGTCGGAAATCAATCAAAAATGGTCACATGCGCAGAATGATGCACTTGGATATTTTGTCTGGTTATTTTGCAAATTAGCCAACGAAAAAAGATTTACGGTAACTGAATCGCAACAACAATTGCTGGCATTATTTGCTTTGTATTTTGACAAAATTCAGTATTGGCAAGATGAAGATAACGGCCATTGGGAAGAAGCGAAAAAGATCGAAGCTTCCAGCATTGGTGTAGTCGTTACCGCATTAACTGAATTAAAAACCTTAATTCAAACGGAACCGTTACACTATCAAAATAAATGCATTGATTACGATTTTTTAAATCCGTTGATCGAAAAAGGACGATGTGCATTAAAAGAAATTTTACCGTTTGAATGTGTGCAACCGGAAAAACAACGTTCCTATGATGGCGCATTATTGTTTTTAATTTACCCGTTAAACGTGATTCAAAACGAAACATTAGAAGATCAAATTTTAGAAAACATCAGAACCCATTTACAAGGTAATTACGGTATCCGCCGCTATATCGGTGATTCGTATTGGTCGGCCGACTATAAAGATAAAGTCAAAGCCGAACAAAGAACCATCGATGTTAGCGACGATATGAGTCAACGCGATAGTCTGTTACAAATTGGTCAAGAAGCGCAATGGTGTATTTTTGACCCGATTATGTCTGTTATTTACGGATTGAAACATAAAAAAACTGGTGATAAAAAGTATTTGCAATTACAAATTGATTATTTGAATCGCTCATTATCACAATTAACGCTGGAAGATAGCCCGTTTGGTGCTTTTAAATGCCCAGAACTCTATTATTTGGAAAAAGGCCACTATGTGCCGAACGACACTACGCCATTATTGTGGACACAAGCGAACTTGTGGATTGCTTTTAAAACAATGGAGCAAAGTTTTTCCTGATTACCCATAAGCTTCAGCTAATTTCAGAAGTTGCCTCGGCATAGGCTTTCAAAACAACTCATTTCAACGACGCTGTATACTTACCTAAAACTAAAGTCAGCTACGCCTGTCATCCAGCAATCCAGATGGTTATCGCCTTGCATGTTTATCCGTCAAATTCATTATTTGCTTGCACTTGCCAAACATGCGCATTTTGGTCGCGCCGCTGAGGCCTGCCATGTTTCGCAGCCGGCCTTGTCTACGGCCATCCAGCATCTTGAGGCGGATTTGGGTATTACTATTATTAAGCGTGGCCGACGTTTTGAAGGCTTTACCGAAGAAGGGGAACGGGTATTGCAATGGGCGCGCATTTTAGCGCAAAACTGGGAAGCCATGCGGCAAGCAGCAGTACAATACAGTGGGCAACTTACCGGCATATTGCGGATAGGCGCGATACCCACGACGCTGGCGGTGACACCGCTGTTAACCGAACCTTGTCAGGCCGCCTATCCCGGCATAGCCATTAAATTGGTTTCACTCAGTGCCGAGGAATTGATTCGCCAGCTGGATGGCTTTGAACTGGATTTGGGCTTAACTTATCTGGACGACCCCCGCCTTAAAGGGTTCAAAACCTTACCCTTATATCTGGAACGCCATGTTTTATTAGCGCGTAATCCCGATCCTGGCTTAATTAAAAGCAATTTAAGCTGGACTGATATTGCCGGACTGCCTCTGTGTCTGTTAACCCAGAATATGCAAAACCGGCGTTTGATTGACGCCGCCTTCCGTGATGCTGAGGTTAGCCCCAATGTCAGGTTGGAAACCGACTCGATATTTGCCCTATATGCCCATGTGCGTAGCGCCGGTCTTTACAGCGTAGTGCCGCACAGCCTGTTAAGCCAGTTTGAAATACGCCAGGAAGTCACCGCAATTCCAATAATGCCGGCATTAACCAGAGCCGTCGGTTTAATCGTGCGCCGCCAGGATTTACCAACGCCGATACAGGAGGCAGCCTGGAAGATCGCCCAGCAGCTGGATTTACAACAACGCTTTGATGCTTTGATAACTAAAAGTTATCAAAGCATGTGTCAAAACGATTAGACGCGGCACACAGCAATAGCAAACAATAGTCTTACCCGGCCGGGATAAATCTGGACATATCGTATAGACGAGCATGTCCTGTCATCCAATCAACGAAGAGGTAAAATATGGCTAAAATTGTTTGTGTACTTTATGACGATCCTATCGACGGTTATCCACAATCCTATGCCCGTGACGCAGTGCCGGAAATCAAGGTTTATCCAGACGGACAAACTGCGCCCACGCCTAAAGCTATCGACTTTACTCCTGGACAATTACTCGGCAGTATTTCCGGGGAACTGGGGCTTAGGAAATATTTGGAAAGCCAGGGCCATACCTTGGTGGTTACTTCCGATAAAGACGGAGAAAACTCGCAGTTGGATAAAGAATTACACGATGCCGAAATTGTGATTTCCCAGCCTTTCTGGCCCGCGTATCTGACTGCGGAACGGATTGCCAAAGCGCCCAACTTAAAACTGGCGTTAACGGCGGGTATAGGTTCCGATCATGTTGATTTGCAGGCGGCTATCCAGAGAAATATTACCGTTGCGGAAATTACTTATTGTAATAGTGTCAGTGTTGCCGAACATGTGGTGATGATGATACTGGGATTGGTGCGCAATTACATTCCGTCTTATCAGTGGGTGGTTAAAGGCGGCTGGAATATTGCCGATTGCGTGGCGCGTTCGTATGATCTGGAAGGCTTGGAAGTAGGCACGGTGGCTGCCGGGCGTATCGGTCTGGCGGTGCTGCGTCGCTTAAAACCTTTTGATGTAAAACTGCATTACACCGATAGACATAGACTGGCTGAGAGTGTAGAGCAAGAGTTAAATCTAAGCTGGCATGAAAATGTCGAATCCCTGGTTAAAGTTTGCGATGTGGTCACCCTAAACTGCCCGTTACACCCGGAAACCGAACATATGATCAATGATGCGTTGTTGGCAACAATGAAGCGTGGCGCCTATATTATCAATACTGCGCGCGGTAAATTGTGTGATCGCGATGCGATTGCCAGAGCTTTGGAAAGTGGTCAGCTAGCCGGTTATGCCGGTGATGTCTGGTTTCCACAGCCGGCGCCGCAAGATCATCCATGGCGAAGTATGCCGAACCATGGCATGACCCCACATATCTCCGGCACCAGCCTGTCCGCTCAGGCCCGTTATGCAGCTGGGGTGCGCGAAGTGTTGGAATGCTATTTCGAAGGCCGACCGATTCGCAATGAATATCTGGTGGTTGATGGCGGTAAATTAGCCGGGGTAGGGGCGCATTCTTATAGCGCAGGCAATGCTACTGGTGGTTCTGAAGAAGCCGCTAAATTCAAGAAAGATTGATTCATCTGTAACCTTGGGTGGCGAGAGTATACTATCGCCACCCTTTAATCTAGAATCGGCAGTTAATCAATCGGGTAGGGCCAACGCCCTTAGCCGGTTTTAGGATTATCTAAGGCATTCACTACCCATATGGTTTAATATATCTGCCGATTCTCTTCCAAACGGACGGCAGCTACCGCAATGAAAACCATAATACAAGAACGGCATCAATTCACTAGACAGTTGCCCAAAATAGAAAGCCTGCGGCGGCAAATTTATGGCCTATAAATTCTCAGTTAACGAAAGGGCCGACAACATGAAAAGATACCACTATAGTTTTGCAGCGCTGGCGCTAATGTTTTTCATCAGTAATGCCGTCGCCGATGAACCTTCTCAGGCTAGGCAACAAGTATTAAGTAAAATGCTCAAAAATGATTGCGGCTCCTGTCACGGGTTGACTTTAAAAGGCGGCTTGGGGCCGTCTTTGTTACCGTCAGCCTTGAACAACAAAAGCGATGCTTTGCTGCTGCAAGCCATTCAGGAAGGCAGGCCGGGTACGCCTATGCCGCCCTGGAAAGCATTTTTGAACCAGGATGAAACGCTGTGGTTAATTAAAAAATTACGGCAGCCTTAGGAATGCCTACGCGGCTAAGAGTCTTTGAGTTTGCCGGAGTATTAAATCTTTTTAAACTGATATCTTCTCGTTTAAGCCGCAGTTATTTTTCCGAAAATAATTGACACTAAAACTTTCGCATGAAAGAATCCTGTTATAGTTCACTTTAGTGGGTTTTTAAAACTCATCATTATTTGGAGGGAACGCTAATTTGAATAACGCTTGTGTAACTATTAATTCCGTAGCGTTTTGGTTTCACCATTTTTCCTGGTTTTGAACAAACTTACGCGGATGAGAGCTGTCTTTGTCTGCTGATGAATTTTGCAGCAGACTTTATATCTACTTTATTATTACAATATTATGAAGAAAGCTCTGTTAATTGGTGCCGGCCCGGCTGGTTTAACTGCGGCGTTTGAGCTCCTCAAACAACACAGCGATATAGAACTCACTATATTAGAAGCAACCGATCGTATCGGCGGTATATCTTGTACGATCAATCATAACGGTAACCGCATAGATATTGGTGGACATCGCTTTTTCTCTAAAAGTGATGTAGTCATGGATTGGTGGGCGGCAAGAATGTCAGTGCAAGGTTTTCCTTCATCAGATGATATTGCGTTAGGTAAGCAAAAACGTTGGGCTGAAAATGGCCCCGATCCTGAAAAAATTGACCGCGTTATGCTGATACGAGAGCGTATCTCGCGTATTTTTTATTTACGTAAGTTTTTTAATTATCCAATTTCTATAAAAATTGAAACTATTACCAATCTTGGTATTATCCGCACCGGAATAGCCGGATTTGGTTATATTTGGTCTCAATTTTTTAAACGCTTTCCAGAAGACACCCTGGAAGATTTTCTGATTAATCGTTTTGGTAAACCGCTTTACCAAATGTTTTTTGAAGATTACACCGAAAAAGTATGGGGTGTTCATCCCAGCTTTATATCTGCTGAGTGGGGCGCCCAGCGTATCAGGGGCTTATCCTTATTCAAGGCAATTTATCAGGCATTTAAAAAACTGATTAAGAGTGATGCTGCAGAGGATCTTCGCCAAAAAAATACAGAAACCTCTTTAATAGAACAGTTTTTCTATCCAAAGTTAGGCCCAGGTCAATTATGGGAGTATGTGGCCGATGATATCCGGGCGATGGGGGGGCAGATATTGATGCGGCATAAAGTGGTCAGTGTTCATGTAGCTGATGGCAAAGTGGTCTCGGTGATTGCAGAGTGCGATGGTATTCAGCAGCAGTTTTCTTGTGATTATTGTTTGTCAACGATGCCGATTAAAGATCTGGTTGCCGGTTTGGGCGGTGACGCTGTTAGTACAGAAGTCCGGCAAATTGCTCACGATTTACCCTATCGTGATTTTATGACAGTAGGCTTATTGGTTAATAAGCTTAAGATCAATAATGAAACAAGCATCAAAACCATCGGTAATATTATCCCTGATACCTGGATATATATCCAAGAGCGCGATGTAAAACTTTGTCGGTTACAGATTTTCAATAATTGGTCACCCTATATGGTTGCCGATCCTGATAAAATTTGGATTGGTCTGGAATATATGTGTTCAGATCAGGATGAGATTTGGCATTTCAGTGACGAAAAGTTTATTGAGTTTGCGATTGATGAATTGGTGAAAATTGATTTGGTGGATCGTGCCGAAATTATTGATAGTTGCCGGATTCGTATTGAAAAGGCCTATCCAGCTTATTTTGGTAGTTATAGGGAATTTGCAAAAGTCAGATCTCATCTGGATAGTATCCAAAATTTATTTTGTATTGGTCGTAATGGTCAGCATCGTTACAACAATCAGGATCATTCCATGCTGACCGCAATTGAAGCTGTCAGGCAAATTAGCGAAAATGTGTGTGAAAGACAACAGCTTTGGGATATTAATACTGATCAGGAATATCAAGAAGAAAGTCAATAAGTATGTAAGGTTTTTTCCTGGTTTCTCACCTGCTTCAGCAAAATTAATCTTCTAATGCTTACCAAGAATCGAATTTTTAATAAAGAATTTACAAGTTATTTTTTAGTTTCCGCAATTGCATTATGTGTTGATTATGCATCGTATTATATTTTAGCTGTAAATCGTCTCCTCGATTTGCCAAAAGCCAGTGTGGTCGGTTACGCGATTGGTCTTGTTGTTTCTTATGTATTAATATCCGGTAGAGTATTTACCGATGGTTGGCTTAGAAATAAAAAACATTATGAGCTCATTCTGTTTTTTATTTCTGGATTGTTTGGAATAGCCATTACTTATCTGACTGTAAAGCTATTCGTGATGGTATTTGGAGAAAGGATTTATTTAGCAAAATTTACCGCAGTAGGCGTCAGTTTTATTTGTGTATATTTAGTTAGAAAATATTTTGTTTTTAAGAAGGTGAGTGAGCATTATGTTAATAATGAAGTTAAAATTTATCAAAATACTTTTGCTGATAAATTTTACTCTGTTAAGACATCTGTTTATGTGTTGTTATTTGCAATACCATTAGTTTTTTTTCTTTATTCACTGTTTGTTCTACAGCCTTATGATATGGATTTGGATACCTTTCTATATTTGGGTTCTAGGCTCGATAACGGTGAAATTCTTTACGCGAATGATTTCGAAACAAAATTCCCGCTGCTGCAGTACCTATTTTGGGTTCCTTACCGGTTAGGTGGGATAGGAGCCTGGCGGCTTATTACTTTTGTTATTTCCGTTTTTTGGGTATTTATATCTTCGTATTTAATAGTATCGGCGCTTGTTTTTAATATGCCAAGATACCAGGCAGCGCTCAAAGAATTTAGTTTGCTGACCGCCGCTTGTTTTTTGATATTATTTTACTGCCTGCCGGGGGCAGAGTCTGCGCATATTGCCATGCTGGCCGCCGTGTTTATGTATCTGGCTATCGCGTTATGGTTTACTGCAGCCAATACGGGAAACCATAAAGCGGATATTTATGTTTTTTGGGCTGCGATTGCCACTGCGCTGGCTATTTCCATTAGGCCAAACTATATTTTTGCGGCGCCATCTTTAGTAATCATTACTCTATTCAGTCTGATACATCATTCAGATACTTTTAAATATAAGGATGCGGTAAGACAAATTGCCTTATTTGCTTTAGTTGTCTGTGTAACGACCTTGCTGTCATTTGCACCTTATCTTTTTTATGACAATGGCCTGGCTTTTCTTAAAGCCGGGTTACTATCAGTTTGGAAATTCCCTGTTAATGATAGAACACAATTTTTTGCGCTGTTAAAAGGTGCTTTTTTTACCCCAAAATTTTATCTTTTTATTGTTGTCAGTATTGCACTGCTGTTTGCGATAAAGCTGTTCAACAAACTTCAGCCAAAATACAAAAAAGCTGTATATTACTTTGCTGTTGTTTTGGCTGTATTTTTAATAATTGCAGTTTGTTTTTTTTATTCCAATTTAAACTTTACTTTTATAAATGCCGTAGCTGATAGGTTACGAGATTTTCTGGCTACCCTCAATTTTTATTTATTTCTCTATATCGGACTTGCCATAGCATTTATATTAAACTTTTTTAATAAACAAGCATTGCAAAAAAATGAGTTTTTTAAAGTGGGTGTTTTGCTTTGTGTGGTTTCAGTAGCCGGTCTGGATTACAGCTTTATAAGAAGTCATTATTTTAGTCATTATAGTATTATGTTTGTGCCGTATGCAGCCATCATGTTTGCGATACTGCTTATCTCATTTTATGAGCAATCTTTTTTTCAAAAAGGCCATCGACATACTGGAATAATTATTATTGTAGGCCTTTTTTTATTGCTTGCCGATCCGGTTAAATTGGCGATAAAAAAGATTAAAACGACCATTAATAGACCAGAATTGCTCAGCCTATCAATTAATGATCGCAATATTGATGATCGGTTAGTGGGCTTTTTAAGCAAGCTTACCCAGGCAGGGTATTCTTTTTATTTTCCAACGGATGTTAAATATCACAGTTTATTAAAACAAAAAAGAATCGGCGATGGTCATCCTGAAATCTTGCGGATGGTGCTTGAAGGTGAAAGAATTGGCCCGGTCAATGATATTTATTTGTATAGTCAAGAAGTTTATCAAAATCCGTGTTTGGCGATTACCCATTCGCTAAAAGATGTAATTGTCATCAATTCAATAAACACCCGTGGTGCTTTTATTAAAAAGATAGATGGTCAAGTGTTGCACTGTTTGGAAGTGGGGAATAGTGATTATGCAGAAATACATAAAACTGATGATGTCACGCAGGTTTTGTATCCTGTTTCTGGAGAATTAAATTATCGAATTTTTGTGAAGCAGCCGCTTTCTGATAAAATCAGGAATATTTTGCAGACTTTCGATGCTGATTCATTCGTATCGTTCAGTCGGCTCTGACACGTTTATCAAAAAAACACACGAATGAAATTAATGATCAAAACCCTGTTTTTTTTCATGTTATTGCTGTCATGCTCTGTTGCCCGAGCAGAGCCGCGCGGTAGCGGCGATCTAGGCGTGGTCATCGAACGGGAGAAGGGCAGCATTCAGATTGTCAACACCAGCAAAGGTATTGCGCTAAGCCGGATTGAAGGTCTGGGTGATCTTTCTCATGTCTCGGTGGTTTTTTCCCATGATCAGCGCTATGCCTATGTGTTTGGCCGCGATGGTGGCTTGAGCAAGATTGATTTGCTGCAAGACAAGCTTGAAAAACGGCTGGTGCAGGCAGGCAACAGCATAGGCGGGGCTATTTCTCAGGATGGCCATTGGATTGCAGTAGCCAATTACACGCCGGGCGGCGTCAAGATTTTTTCGGCACAGACCCTGGAGCAGGTGGCGGATATTCCGGCGGTTTATGGTGACGGTCAATTATCCAAAGTGGTCGGTTTAGTCGATGCACCGGGTGAACGCTTTGTGTTTTGCTTGTTTGATGCCGGTGAAATCTGGCTGGCGGATGTTAAAAACCCGCACGAACCAAAAATTCAGAAATTTAAAAACATCGGTAAAGAACCTTATGATGCCTTATTAACCCCGGATGGTCGTTATTATCTGGCCGGCTTGTTCGGTGAAAGCGGTTTGGCCAAGCTGGATTTATGGCAACCGCAAGCCGGGGTAGAGCGGATACTACCGGATTACGGCAAGCAGGATGAAAAACTGCCGGTTTATAAAATGCCGCATCTACAAGGTTGGACTATCAGCGGCGAGTTATTATTCGTGCCGGCGGTAGGCGAGCATGAGGTGTTGGTGATAGACAAACACAGCTGGCGCTTAATCAAACGCATTCCGGTAGCCGGGCAACCGGTATTCGTCACCGCCAGACCGGATGGCAGGCAAGTGTGGGTCAACTTTGCAATGCCTGACAACAATCAGGTGCAAGTGTTGGATGTAAAAGATTTAAGCGTACTTAAAACCTTGCAGCCGGGCAAAGCGATTTTACACATGGAATTTACCCCCCGTGGCGAAGCCGTCTGGCTGGCAGCGCGGGATGACGACAGAGTTGACATTTACGATACCGAAACTTTGCAGGAAATCGGCCATTTATCAGTAGACAAACCCAGCGGCATCTTTTTCAGCGCTCGCGCCAATCGCCTAGGTTTGTAAACCATGCTGCCGCTGTTGCATAAACAACTGCTCAATAATTATCAGCAGGATTTTCCACTGAGTCCTAGGCCTTATCTGGACATCGCCAACCAGCTGGGTGTTACGGAAACCGATGTATTGGCGGCGTTTCAAGTCTTATCCGAACAGCAGTTGATCAGTCGGATAGGGCCGGTGATAAGTCCTAATCAATTGGGTAGCAGCGCATTGGTCGCCATGGCGGTGCCGGAGGCCGAGCTGAATCGGGTGGCGGCACAAGTCAACGACTATCCAGAAGTTAATCATAATTACGAGCGCGAGAATCGCTTTAATCTCTGGTTTGTGTTGATCGCCAATGACGAACAACATTTACAAACCGTGATAGCCGACATTGAATTAAAAACCGGTTTTAAAGCCTTGTTGCTGCCGTTATTGGCCGATTACTATATCAATCTGGGCTTTGAGCTGGATTTGCAGGATGGATGAACTGGATTATCAATAGTACTGGATCTATTAAAATCGATTAAAACAAAAGAGGTGTTCGATGCTGGCATTTTCAGAACGCGCTAAAATTGCTTTGGAAACTACCCCGGTGACTATCAAAGCAAAAATTGATACATTATTGGATCAACTTGATCATGGTCGGTCTACGGCAAATGATAAACCATTAAGATTAAATGAAAAAGATGTTTGGGTAATTAGGGTTGATCAGGATACCCGACTTTTCTATGCTAAAAATCAAGATGAAATAACGATCTTGGATATACTGGATGCTCGCAAATACGCATCATGATTAAAATGATAGATAGGCGGCTCAGTTTATTGGAATGTGAAAAGTCACTACATCAATTTGCCAGTTTTTTGAGTACCAACTTGGAAATTAAAGAAACAGGTAAAAATTCGCTGCAAGAGTTTTTTAAAGATCACCCAGATTTGATTTTATTAATGGGTGATTTTTACACGTCAATGACACCAGCCTGCTATCAAGTTGAACTATCAATCAACAATGAATTTAGAATGGATTTTGCAGTATCCGATGACAAAAAAAGCCGTTTTTTATTTATTGAATTTGAAGATGCTAAAAAAGAAAGTATCTTTAGGAAAAAGTCCAATGGCAAGCGTTCTAATAGTTATGAATGGTCGAAAAGATATGAGCATGGTTTCAGCCAGTTGGTTGATTGGCATTATCGTATGGACGATTTGAAGCGAACCAACAAGTTTGCAGAGCATTTTGGTTCATCGCATGTTGATTACCAATGTATCTTAATTATTGGTAGGACTCAGTTTCTCGAGGAAGCCGGTTGCCAGTCTCGATTTAGATGGCGGCATGAAAATACTTTAATTAATAGTAAGGTAGTTCATTGTGTTACATTTGATATGCTTTTAGACGAGTTAAAAGGGCGGCTAGATGGAATTAATGCATTAAAATCGATTTAACAATATAGTTCGTAATACCAAGCAGAATAAAAAATATTGCCGAATGAAACGTACCGTGATAGCCGACATTGAATTAAAAACCGGTTTTAAAGCCTTGTTGCTGCCGTTATTGGCCGATTACTATATCAATCTGGGCTTTGAGCTGGATTTACAGGATGGATGAACTGGATTATCAATTGATAGCCGCGGTTCAGCATGGTCTGCCGCTCACGTCGCGTCCTTACGCGCAGCTGGCCCAGAGCTTGGGTATAGACGAGCTGGCGGTGATTGATCGGCTTAAACGCTTAAAAGCGCAGGGGCCGATCAAACGTTGGGGCGTGGTGGTTAAACATCGCCAGTTGGGTTATTGCGCCAATGCCATGATAGTATTGGATATTCCCGATCATCAGCTTGCTGAAATCGCTGCCGGGCTTAGTCGGCAAAGTCTGATTAATCTGTGTTATCAACGGCCTCGGCAAGGCAATATCTGGCCTTATAATCTATATTGCATGATACACGGCAAATGCCGCGACACAGTGTTGCAGCAATGGCGGGGACTGGTAGACAGTTGTGGACTGTCCGGTTTTGCCTGCGAAATTTTATTCAGCCGGCGCTGTTTCAAGCAACGCGGCGCCATTTATGCACGACGGCCATCCTCCCAACTGGAGCTTGAACATGGATGATGTCGACAAAGCTATTATCAACCGTTTGCAACAAGGTTTTCCAATTGCCGCATCGCCGTATCGGCAAGTAGCCGAACAATTGGGCATTACCGAGGCACTGTTGCTGGAGCGCTTAACCAAGTTGCTGGCTGATGGGGTATTAACCCGGTTTGGGCCAATGTATCATGCCGAACAAATGGGCGGCGCCTTAACGCTGGCGGCTATGCAAGTGCCGGAACAACGCTTTGCGGAAATCACCGCTATTGTCAATGCTTTTCCGGAAGTTGCGCATAATTACGCCCGCAATCATCTGTTAAATATGTGGTTTGTGCTGGCTACCGAACGCCCGGAGCAGGTGGCGGCGGTGATTTCCTCGATAGAAAGCCAAACCGGTTTGCAGGTTTTTAATTTACCGAAAATCAGTGAATATTATGTCGGTTTGCAACTGGAAGCCTAATGACGCTGGATGCTATTGATAGGCGGCTGATTCAACTGACGCAAACCGGTTTGCCGCTGGTGGCGGAACCCTATCAGGCGCTTGCCGAGCAATTGGGTTTAAGTGCTGAGCAAGTGATGCAACGACTGGCGGCCATGCACGCGCAAGGAATCATCCGCCGGATTGCCGCAGTGCCTAATCATTATCGATTGGGATACCGCTATAACGGCATGACGGTTTGGGATGTAGCCGATGAGCAGATGGACCTGCTGGGCAAACAAGTTGCAGCGCTGGTTTTTGTCAGTCATTGCTATCAGCGGCCTCGGCATTTGCCGGACTGGCCCTATAATCTGTTTGCGATGATACACGCCAAAACAGAGGCGGATGCTGAACGGCAGATTGCCGAAATTGCCGCCTTGCTGGGCGATGCCGCCCGCCAGCATACGGTGCTGTACAGCAGTAAAATTCTGAAAAAAACCGGATTACGGATAGCAGGTTAAGATGTTTCGATTAAGCCAATTCATGCGCGAAGTATTACATCCCACCCCGTTATTGCCGCCACGACAACCGGCCGGGCCGGTGGTGATCTGGAATCTGATTCGCCGCTGTAACCTAACCTGCAAACATTGCTATACCACCTCGGCGGATATTGATTTTCCAGGTGAACTGGATACCCCGACTATCTATCGGGTGATGGCGGATTTAAAAGCCTTTAAAGTGCCGGCGCTGATTTTATCCGGTGGCGAACCGTTGCTGCATCCTGATATTTTCGCCATCTCCCGGCAGGCCAAAGCGCTGGGTTTTTATCTGGCTTTGTCCAGCAACGGCACCTTGATTAATCAAGATAATATTCAGGAAATTGCCGCGCTTGATTATCAATATATCGGTGTTAGTCTGGACGGGATGCAGCAGGCCCATGATATTTTTCGGCAAAAGCAGGGGGCATTTGCCGCGGCATTGGCCGGCATCAGATTATGCCGTGAGCATGGCATTAAGGCCGGCATTCGTTATACTTTAACGCAGGCCAATGCTGCTGATTTTCCGGCGATCATGCAGTTAATGGATGACGAGGACATCGATAAATTTTATCTTTCCCATCTTAATTACGGCGGACGCGGCTATAAAAATCGCCTGGACGACGCCGAGTTTAAATTAACCCGGCAGATTATGGATGGCTTATTTGAGCAATGTCTGGCCTGGGAACAACAGGGTTTGCAGCGCGAAGTAGTCACCGGTAATAATGATGCCGATGCCGTGTATTTTTTGCATTGGGTCGCAAGGCGCTTTCCTGAACGCGTCGAGCATCTGCAGGTCAAATTACAACAATGGGGCGGCAATGCCTCCGGTGTGAATGTGGCCAATATCGATAATCTGGGCAATGTCCATCCCGATACCTTTTGGTGGCATTACAGCTTGGGTAATGTCCGGCAGCAGCCGTTTTCCGAAATCTGGCAAGATGTTAGCGATCCTTTAATGGCCGGTTTAAAAGCCAAGCCCCGGCCGTTAAAAGGCCGCTGCGGTGTCTGCGCTTATCAAACCATCTGCAACGGCAACACCCGGGTGCGTGCTCAGCAATTAAGCGGCGACTGCTGGCAGGAAGACCCCGGTTGTTATTTGACGGATGATGAGATTGTTTCCAGTCGTTAATCTGATACTATTAAGATAGCGTTAAAAATAGGTGAAAGCTCAATGAAATCAGTTTGTTTAATAGTATTATTTCTGTTGATGAGTATCAGCGTTGCCGGTTACGCCCAAACCGCCCCGGTTATGCCGGCCGCGCCGGTTGCTCCAGATATCACCATCAGCCACAAGATTCATCATGTAGTGATAATCTGGCTGAAGCAGCCTGGTAACGAAGAGGCTCGCCAGCAATATATTGATGCCAGCCTGCCACTGGCGAAAATTCCCGGTGTGTTGTCTTATACGGTCGGCGCGCCGGCCCGCATCAAGCACGAGCGGGAAAACCCGGCGCTGGATGAATCTTACGACGTGGCGGTTTCCAGTTTTTTTGCGTCTGAGCAAGCCTATGAAGCTTTTTTAAAAAATCCGCTTTATCTAAAACTTGCCCAACAGCTGTTAAGGCCGTTGGTGGATAAATACAAAGTTTATGATTTTGTAGAGTGATATTTAACTTATTGTCCCTATGAAAACAGACAGCTTGTTCTATCGCCTGTTCCAAAACTGGCCGCAATTAGCGCTAAATATGCTGCAGCTACCCTATCCGGCAGACAGTTATCAGTTCGTTTCTGAAGAAATCAAACAGACTGGCTTTAGAATCGATGGCTTGTTCAAACCTGTGCATGCCGACCCGCAATTGCCCATTATCTTTGCCGAAGTCCAATATCAACCGGATCAGGATTTTTACGGCCGGTTTGTCAGTGAGATGACTTTGTATTTATACCGGCAAAAACCGGGGCGAAATTGGTTGGGCTTGGTCATTTATCCGAACAGAACTACCGAGAAACCGCCCAGCATTGAATTTGCGCCATTTCTTAACCTGCCACAGCTGCATCGCGTTTATCTTGAAGATTACCAACAGCTCAGCGAGCCGGGTTACGCCATGTTAAAGCTGATCGCCTGTCCGGTAGACGAAACGGTGCAGCAGGCGCAAACATTGGTTGATCAGCATGATAAACTCAGCAAGGAAATGCTTGAATTTATCGAAACAGTTTTAGTCTATAAACTACCTGGTTTGAGTCGCGAGGAGATCAGAAACATGTTGGCATTAAACGATGTGCAATTAAAACAAACCCGTTTTTATCAGGAAATTGCTGAAGAGGAAAGACGTGAGGGCAGATTGGAAGGGATGCTGGAAGGAAAATTGGTAGGGAAACAGGAAGGAAAGCTGGAAGGAAAGCTGGAAGGAAAGCTGGAAGGAAAGTTGGAAGGCGAAACGCAGTTATTAATCCGGCAGCTCAACAAACGCTTTGGCCCCTTGCCACCCTGGGTATTGCAAAAGTTTGTCCAAACAGATACAGAGCAATTAGGCCTCTGGAGCGAACGTATTTTGGATGCCAAAACCCTAGCCGACGTTTTTGACTAATTTTGGCTGGCTGTGAGGCGTTGCGCTGCAGTGTGGAGTGATTTAGGGCAGGTCGTTTTTCGGCAGCTGATATGCCTCCACTCGCACAGCCTTCATCCGATAACCCGATTGCCCCATTTTGCTGGTCAATTGATCGGTATGCAGTTCGCCGCTGATCCAGATGGCGTCCATCATCCCGGCATGGGTGACCGGTTTGTCGGTGGTAACATAGATTACCTGATTGGCGGGCGGCGGCGGTACGTGAATGCAGGCGCCGAAATAGGGTACCAGTAAAAATTCGGTCATTTGATTGCCGATTTTTTCCAAAGGCACCACAAAGCCGGCGATGCGGATTTTTTTACCGTCCAACTGTTTATCTACCGGAGCCTGATCCCAGGCGGCGCGTACTTTTTCCAGGGCTTCAATCGCCTGAGGATCGCCGTCTTTTAATTTATCCAGTTTAAGATTTTTGATAGATTGCATTGGGTCCCAATCCTTAGGCATTAAATGGTCCCAATTAATTTCTTTATAGTTGTCGCCGCCGGTCCCGGATTTTTTGCCGTCGGCTTTGCTTAAACGCTCGCCGATCTTATAATTGCCGTCTGCCGCCTGAGCCATGGAAATACCGGCAAGTTGAATGCTCAGCAAACTGAGACAGCTTAAAGCGATTAACAGCAAGGGTCTAAAGGATTTCAGCATGTTAAGGATTCTCATAATTTTGGAGTTAGGCCGTCGACCAGAGACATTCGGTAAGCCCGGTAGCCGGGAATCAGGCTGACTAAACTGCCGCCGGTGATTACCGCCAGTAATAACAGCCAGACATCCTCGCTCAACACCGCCGAACTCAGCGGGATGCCTAGACGGGCCTGCAGCAACGGGCCGGCGACTACGGACAGGCCGCTGACCGCCAATACCCCCAGAGCGGCGCCCAGTATCACCACCAGCAAACTTTCCAGCGCCAGCAGCATAAACAGCAAACCCGGACTAGCACCTACCGAGCGTAAAATCGCCAGTTCGCGGCGGCGTTCGCCCAAGCCGGCCAATATTGAGGTCAGCAGGCCGCAAAACCCCACCGCCACCACTAAGGCCGAGATTGCCAGCAAGGTGTTCTCAAACACATCCAGCAGCGACCATAATTGCTCCAGTGCGACGCCGGGCAGCACCGCCAACAACGGTTCATCGGCATAGGCATTGACAAAGCGTTGCATCTGAAACACCCCGCTACGGCTGCTTAAGCCGATCAGCGCGGCGGTGATTTCCTTGGGTTGTAGATCAAATTTGCCGACATATTCAGCAGGAATAGTCACGCCCGGCATTGGCACACCGCCTTGCCAATCCAGATGGATGGCGCTGATCGCCGCCAGACTGACATGCAGGCTACGGTCCACCGGGGTGCCGGTGGGCTTGAGAATGCCGACCACCTGAAACGGTTTGTCGGCATGTTCGGCCAGCGGGCTGCTGCCGGAACCGTGGCTGAGGGTCAATTTGTCGCCCAGCGCATAATGTAATTTTTCAGCGACTTCGGCGCCGATCACCGCATCAAAAATGCCGTTAAACGGCGCGCCGCTTTGAAATTCCAAGAGCTGATGGTTGCCGTATTGAAAATGCTGAAAATAGCCGGCGTCGGTGCCGATGACCGGGAAACCCTGATGCGAATCGCCCAGCGAGATTGGTACCGCCCAAGCCACTGCCGGATGAGCGGCCAGTGCTTGATAGCTGCGCCAATGCATATTATGGGTGGCGTCACCCAGCCTAAATACCGCATACAGCATTAACTGAATCGGGCTGGTGCGGGCGCCGACTACCAGATCGGTGCCGGAAACCGATTGCGAGAAGCCGTCGTGGGCGGCGTTGCGCAATTGCGCAACCCCCAGCAGCAGCATCACCGACAAGGCGATGCTGAACACCATCAGCCCCAAAGTGCCGCGCCGGTTCCAGGCGCTACGGTAAGCCAGCAGCAACAGGATGTTCATCAGTCTTCCCCGTACGGGTGTTCGGAAAGCAGGCAGAGTTCAGACATGGCCGCAGTACGGTTAAAATGCCCGGCCAGATTGCGATTATGGCTGACAAACAATAATGTCGCGCCGCTGTCTGTGCATTGCTGCAACAGCAGCTCAAGAAACAGCGCTTGCCGGTCGTCATCCAGCGCCGAGGTCGGTTCGTCGGCTATCAGCAGTTCCGGATGGCCTATCATCGCCCGCGCCGCCGCCACCCGCTGTTGTTGGCCTACCGATAGCGCGGTCACCGGCCTGCGGGTTAAGGCTGTCTCAAGATGCAGCGCGTTCAATAAGCGGCAGGCAGCTTGTTCTAAAGTGTTTGCGCTGCTTAAGGCTCGTTGCCGTCTGATTTTGGAAAATCGGCAAGGCAGCAATACATTATCAATCACCGACAAATAAGGCGCCAGATTGAATTGCTGAAATAAAAAACCTAAATGATCCACCCGGAACCTATCCCGCCGGCTGGCGGATAATTGCGTTAATTCCTGACCCAGAATATTGATGCTGCCCTGTTGCGGCTTTAACACGCCGCCCAATAACGATAACAAGGTGCTTTTGCCGCTGCCGCTGGGGCCGTGCAGAAACACCTTATCGCCCGATTCGACCTGCCAGGAGGGGATAGACAGCTTAAAGCCCTGCGGGCCGGGCCAGCGGTAGGTTAATGCGTCTATTGCTATCGTTAAACTGTCCATTGGCAAGGTGGTCTAATGGTTTGGTGATGGCATAGAACAATCGCTTGAACAAAGCATGTGCCTTGCCGATAATGGCCTCGTGAGGATTGATGCGCCGCCCGTTGGTTGGCACATCCTACACAATTTAAAATGTGCTTAACTACTTCCAGCTTAAGCGCTTGGCTTTGGCGGAGAGTTTGGCCGCGCTTTGGCTCTGGTCAGTGACTACCGCCGCATCCAGGCTATGCAGATTAGAAAATGCATTGAATAACTCAATCTCCAAAGATTTTAGCGCTGCGGGATTAGTGCAACGGAACACAATGGTCGCTTCCAGTTCGGCATGTCCATCGCCGTCAGCAGGTTCTGCCGTGGTGGTTTCGGCGGCATTGCCCAATAGTTCAGCCGGTAACACCGGGGCGTTTAACTTAACCGATTCAGTTTGGCATTTTGCCGCGGCAGGCGCCACAAACAGGGTATCGGCTTGCTGTAAGCGGGCGACCAGGTCTTTAACGGCCTGACGCTGGGCGTCGGTATCGGGGGCATGTTCAAAACCGAGCAAGTTATCCAGCGGGCTGTCAAAATCAATATGCAGACCATTTTCTTCAACCGCAACTTCCAGTGCGGCGGCGCCATGCACATGCGGCGCGGGATTTTGTTGAGCCTGTGCCGGCGCCGCTAACGCAATCAACAGCAAAGCGCTGCCATAAAAACGGCGCGGGGTAAAGCCAACGTTGCGTAGGGTAAAAATAAACATCACAAAACTCCTTAGACAGCTAGCAAAAACTGTTCAAATATATCAATAGCTTGCATAAAGCCGACTCCCAGCGTAAACGCCGCGCTTTGGCCGCTGAGATTGGGTAAACTGCTGTGTTCATGCAGTACCGGAATTAAATCGGATGCGGCGATGTAAATAAAACCACCGGCGGCAATCGGCAGCAACAGCAGCAAGGAATTTTCCGCCAACTGCCCCAGCAGCAAGGTAAACGCCACCCCCGCCAGCACCGTCAACGAACACACAAAGTTGTACAACACGGCTTTAGCGGGGCTGAGACCACCGCGCAGTAATGCCCCGACATCGCCGATTTCTTGCGGAATCTCGTGCGCTACTATCGCCAGGGTGGTGGTAAACCCCAAGGTCGGCGTCACCATAAAGCTGCCGGCAATCAAAATGCCGTCAATAAAATTATGCACCCCGTCGCTGATCAGATTCATTTTTGCCAGCGGCAAAATTTTGGCCGCGGAGGCGTCGCTGTCAAAATGATGACCGTTATGCCAACGCACCAGTTTTTCCAGCACAAAGAACAAAAATATGCCGGTCAGCGTGATTAGGCAGACATCGGCGACCGAGCCTTGCCTAGCCACCGCGTCAGGAATCAAATGAATAAAGGCGTCGCCCAGCAATACCCCTACCGCTAGGGCCAGCAAATAAGGAATAATGCGTTTTAGCCATTCTGCGTCCATCCATAACGCAAACCAGCCGGATAACGATACCAGGCTGACCAGTATGCCGGCGGCAAAAGCGCCGGCTATGGTCTCAACTGACAGGGTAGGCATTAATAATTGATCCTGATACCCACTTGCGCGCCGCGACCCGGTTCCGGCGCAAAATTGCGCAAATAAGACACAGAGTTGCGGATGTTTTCATTCAGCAGGTTATTGCCTTTCAAATACAGCATGATATTACTGTCATGAAAGTCTTTGATTTTATATTCAGCGCCCATCGTCAACAAATAATAGCCGGCGGTGGTGGTGTCGTTAGCACCGGGATGTTCTTGCGCCTGACCGCGAGTAAAGCGCAGATTGGCGTTCCAGTCCTGCCGGGTATAATCCCATTGAAAACCGAAACGTAAAGGCGGCATACGCGGTACTGCCGCGCCGGTCGTGACAAAAGTACCGTTGGTGTAATCGCTGAATAAGGTTAAATCCAGTGCGCCTTGGGCGGGTTCGGCAATTGGAAATACCAGTTTGCCTTCATAACCTCTAAAAATAGCGCCGGCTTGATAGCTGGCGGTTACCGGCGTACAAGTGCCGCCGGCAGTGCCGGCAGCGCAGCTGGCATTGGAGGCGGCTATGGTATTTCCGGCGATGGGCTCAAAACCGGGTGCGACAAATTCACCGGTGCGTTGCTGGTATATGTAATTGTTGGCCCAGTTATTGAACAAATCAAATTCCGCCCGCATCCAGTCGGTTTTAAATTTGTAGCCCAAATCCAGGTTATACGAGGTTTCCATTTGTAAATTGGGATCGCCTAATTCATAGCTGCGGGTGGCATCGTGATAACCGTTAGAAAATAATTCCTGCACTTGGGGCGCCCGTTGTGAGCGGGTCAGGGCCGCATTCAGGCTGTTGATCTCATCCAGTTTCCATAATGCCGAGGCGGAGGCGCTGATTGGAATGTAATTATAGGATGAACCAATCGGATAACTGCCGTTGAAACCGGCGATTGGTGGCGAGGGTGGGGTATAGGTATTGGTCACATTGGGCGTCAGCGTGGTGTCTTCCACCCGTAAGCCTAATTGATAATTAACCGGGCCATATTCAAGCGATTCCAGACCAAATACCCCAAAACTGTCGGTTTGTGTCTCCGGTACGATATTGGTCAAAGTCATATTGGTTGAGCTGGCTTGTGCGGATGGTACGCCGCCCAGTGGAAAATCGAAAGCGTTAAACTGGCTGGAAATCGCTTGAAAACCGACTGCGCCTTTAAACGGCCCAAACGCTTTGTGGGTAAGTTCTACCCGGCCTTCGTAGGTTTTGTTACTAAAAGCGGTGCCGGGGTTAAACGGAATGCCCGGTACGCCGCCGTCCCATTCGGTGTGGTAATAATCGGTGTAACCCAAGCGTGCGCTCAGTTTCTCGGCAAAGTTGAACGGATTGTATAATTCGCTTTTGAAATCGTACTTGGTTTGCATTTGATCAATACGGACATTGGGGTCGGAATAGGTGACGCCGCCTTGTGTCGTAGTGCCGCCATCCGGGGCAATGCCGTAATTGTTATGAAACTGATTGATACCGATGCCGACAAAACCGCCATCCGTGACATAAGAACCGCCCACCGCACCGTTAAGCGTCTGCGCAAAAGTATTGGGGATAAAGGCATGGGTGTTGCCCACCACGTTTAAGGTTTGGTCCAGGGATTGGGCTTTGGTGGCGTCAACAGCTGTGCCGCCGATGGACATATCGCCGCGATCCCGATACAAGCCATCAATATGATATGCCCAGTGGCCGTTGCTGCCCTCGGATTTTAAGGCGCTGCTGGATTCGTTAAACGCCGAATCATAACGCTGATCGAAAACCACATTCACCGGCTTGCTGTATAAGTGGGTGGGTATCCGGTTATCAATGATGTTTACTACCCCGCCCATTGCGCCGCTGCCGTACAGCAAAGTGGCCGGGCCGCGCAGCACTTCTATCCGTTCCGCCATCGCCGGCTCGATACTGGTGGCGTGATCCGGGCTCAATTGCGAGACGTCATTACTGCCGATACCGTTTTCCAATACCCGCACCCGGGGGCCGCTTTGTCCGCGAATTACCGGGGTGCCGACGCCGGGGCCGAAGGACTGGCTGGTAATGCCCAATTCCTGTTTTAAGGTCTCGCCTATGGTGTGGCCCATTTTCATGGTCAGGTCGTCGCCGCTGAGTACGGTAACCGGCGTGGTGGCGTCAGACGCTTTAGTTGGTAATGGGGAGGTAACAATCACGGTTTCCAGCTCAGTCGCTTCGTCGGTAGCGTTTGGTTCTTGCCGATTTTCTGTTTCGGCGGCGGTCTGATCAAGGTTGCGGTTGGCTCGGTTTCTGATCCGGTTATGTCCGCTGCCGCGTGGTTCAGTAGGGGTATTGCCCACGGCAAGATCATTTGTTGCACCGGCGGGCGGGCGTTGCCAAGGACGTCTAACGCTATCATGTCTTCTAGGTTCGCTGCCGGTAGTGTCGGGAATTGCTGAATTATCGGCCGGCGCCGTTACCTGGGCCGCTTGCTGGGCATCGGTATTCTGATCAGCTGCTGCCGTTGGTATCGCAAAACCGGCTGAGACGGCCAGTATCAGGAGTTTTTTATGCATGGTGTGTCCAGAAAAATAGATGTTAATGTTATATCGTTACATTCATTGATGAAAAATTGATGACCGTTTTAGTTTTTCTGCATGATTATATAGGTAAAGCCTTTGAGTATTCCAAGAACCCGTCTGCCGAAATATGTCAAAGGCAACCCGGAGCCCTGTCGAATAGCGGACGGGTTCTTGGAATAGCCAAGGCCATTGATTGTTACTATATAACATTGCAATACCGATGTCTAGCCGGACTAATCTATTTTTAGTTGAATTTATAGTGCATTGTTTTTAAAAGGGTTTTATTTTTCATATAAAAAAACTATGTTATTTAACTCACTTTTATGAAAAAACTGTGTGAAATAACACAGTTTTTTAAAATTGGTCTGTTTGTGTTTTTCTATGTTGTTGAAAAACAAAAACCAAGCACCTTAGGTATGAAAATTGCTTGCTAATGGCAGTCTTGCCACAAGCCTATTCACCACCAGCTCGCAGAATAGCTACACTTAAACCCTAAAAATAGACATATTGGAGTTATTACATGAACGTAAAATTATTAAAAAATCTTTTACTCAGCTCAATGATCAGCGCCGGGCTTTACGGCACCGCCTCGGCTCATTCTATCGCCGGTGGGCAATTGTCGGCAGCTAATGGCTCAATTGACGTTTTCCGTACTACCTGCGTGTCTTTATCGGCAACCACTATCAGTAATCAGGGCTTAACCGGTATCAACCCAGGTCCTGCGCAAGGTTTTTTGTTTGGTATTAATTTAACCAAGGGCAGTTCTGTAACAGCCACTGTAGGTTGGACTTATGCTTCTAACGTGCAGGGGCCCAATGAAGATGGCACCATGGGCGGAGCAAAAACGACTGCGCAATCAAATAACCCCAACAATATGATGCCGGCGCAGCAGTTCGATACCAACAGTAATCCTTCTGTGATTACTGCGACTGCCACTGATAATGTCATTGGTGCGCCTTGGATCAATCAAGCTGAAGAGCCTACCTATACCGGTCTGACAGTCAATGCGCCGTTTGTTAACGGTTATCTGGATGGTTATGACAATAACCCTACTTCACAACAAACCGGTAACGGCGAATATATTATTGTGATTTCTCACTCAGGCAACACTCAAACCGACTATGATTTTATCGGTCACTGTGTCAATCCTTCTTTAGGTAGTCAATTGGATCAGGTGCACACTGGTCAAGGCACCTGGTGGCAAAATGACGACGGCACTGGTAATGGCGATGGTACACAAGGATATCCTACTGTTTACACGCCAACTACCGCCAGCTATCAAGCCATCGTTTCCAGCGGCGACTACGATCAAGTCATAGGCGATGATTTTTACAACAACTCTGTTTATCCACCGTTGTCTGTGCTGTCGCACACCATCACTGTGCCTGGTCAATCCGGCAAACTTGAATACAAACAATTCAACACTTACGGTGAGTAAAGTTTAAGTGATCAAGGGTAGGTTGGGACGATAAAAAGCCCAACCTACGCTCGTAAGCATGTCTATAAACGCATCTTTGAAATAAATGAAAATAGCGAACCGAATTATCTTTTTGCTGTTGCTTTGTGCGACCGATGCGTTGCCGGCTGAGGACATAAAACTGGACACCGACGACAGTAAATCCAGTTATGCAGCAGGCGTACAGTATATGAAAAGCTTATTAGACGATAACCTGACCCTGGATAATGCGGCTTTTTTGCAAGGCATGTTGGATATGCAGGCGGGACGTGACTCGCGTTTAACTCCGGCAGAAACTAAAAAAGCGTTGGATCAAATTATCGGTTTGCGCATTCTCAGTAAAAATGCGATGAATGAACAGCGTTTGGCCGAAGGTGCTGCTTTTTTACAAGAAAATCGCAATAAAGCAGGGGTAATCGAATTAAGCGATGGCTTGCAATATAAGGTGTTAAAAACCGGGCAAGGCGATACCAAGCCGACTTTGGCGGACGGTGTGAGTGTGCGTTATCGAATTTGTGATTTACAAGGCAAAGAATTGCTGGTTTCCGCAGCGGATACTGCGCCCAAATTATTATTAAAAGCTTTGATGCCGGCTTGGCAGGAAGCTTTGCAACAAATGAGTCTTGGCGAACAGTGGCAATTATTTATACCGCCGAAATTAGGCTACCAGAAAGTCGGCAGCCGAGACGGTAAGATTAAAGCCAATCAGACGCTGATCAGCGAGCTGGAATTAGTGGCTATTGTGCCCGCTGCCGAAGTGGCAGCAGAGTTGGAAAAGCACAAAGCCGAAAAAATGACAGGTGAACAGCATTAACGTGGCGTCTTTACCGGACAGTTATTTGTTTGGCCCAGCTTTGCGGAAAATATTAAGTGGTAAACCGGCTGCGGTTTGGCGGCGATCGGCAAAATCTGCTTTAGCGAGTTTTGTAGTTTTAGTTAGCGGTTGTCATTCCAATGCCGCTACTTCGTTAACAGCAGACCAGGTGTTTGCCGACTGTCCGGTTGCCAGGCTGCCTATGCAGCAAGACCCGGATTTGCTGCCGGATCGGAGCATGAGCGAGGCAGAGGGTAAATTTATCAAAAATGCCGTCGACTTCAGTTTACTGCGATGCTCGCAGAAAACGTCTATCTATAGTCATGCGGTTTGGTTTCCGGTGTTCGGCCCGTTATGGGATTTAACCACCAACACCCAGCCGGGCGTCAATGCTTTTTGGTATTTGGCGTCCACTGCAGTGCCTATCATCGGGCCGGCCATGCAATTGAGTTTGGGGAGCAAACGCTGTTTGACGCAATGTTTACCGACGCCGGATCAAATCCGTTTGACGGATGATGCGGTAAACAGCACGAATCCGGTTAATGTCGAATCGGTCGCGGATCGGCAAAGTTATTTTGATCTGGCGTTGAGTGTTTCCGATGCTAATTGTCAGCGGTTTTTAAACGATTTGGCAATTGACGAGGATGTGGCTGAAGAGGCGCCAAAAAAATTGACGCAGGAATTGATCGCTACAATTAAAGCCAACCGTCAGGCGGCTAGGTCTTTGTTGCTATGTTCGCCGTTAAATGATCAGGAAGTGCTGGCTAAGATTAATAATTACGACAATTTATGCAATATTGATTTTGCCTTGGCAACGCTGCTGAATGCCGTTGAAAACCAAAATTCCGGCAACAGCATAGGCAATAAGCAAGATCAGATAGCTTGGTTGCAGCAGCACGGTATTACCAGGCTGCCGGTAACCAGTAGCGCTGCAGCCCTGCCTATGCAAAATAAAAATTGTTTAGGCCCAGCTGCCAAATCGAAAGCTAATGGGCCGCATATCAACAATTTTTATAATAAAAAATGATGGTAACTATTCTGCGTGGAATGGCACATCGTAGTCGCAGGATAGCGAAATCCTGTAGGAAACGCCGGTTAATTTGGACAGCTTTAATCGGCAAAATATTCATTATCTTTTATAAAACAAAGGAAATTTGCTATGGTTAACAACTTAAATCCAATTTGTGCAAGACGGACTGTTTTGTCAGCCTCCATTTTGGCATGCTTGCTGCTGACAGTGGCTGAGGCGCAAGCCGAAACCAGCTATACTTTTACCGATCTGTACACCAATACCTGGAATGCCTCGACCCACAATGCTGCTGAGATTACCGGTATCAATAATAGCGGTACGGTAGTCGGTTCGTTTCAACCGTCTTCTACTACGACGATTGACGGCACTAAACTCAAAGGCGGCAGCACTTATGGTTTTGTCGGCAACACCTTGTTTAACCCCAGCTACTCAACTGCGGCCGGCGGCGCTTTGGGGGCTAATAACGATATTACCGGCATTAATTCTAATGGCATTATTGTCGGCATTATCAATGCAACCGGTCTAGGTGGTCTTAACTCCGGCGCCGGTACTTCATTTGTTGCTGCGCCAACGTATTCTACCCCCATTCAAGTACTTGATACTTTCAACGGCAGCGGTGCAAACTCCAACGAAACCGCAAGTAACTTAGCCTATACCTATGCGCAAGGCATTAATGACAATGGTCTGGTAGTCGGTTGGAACAGTTTTGTTTCCGGCGCAAATGATGCTTTTGTCTATAATAGCAGCGCCGGCACCGTTGATGGTATTGCCGCTGGTACTTACAAAGATATTAATCTTTCCAGCTATGCCGGCGGCGCACAATTTAACGGCATTAACAATGCTGGTGTCGCGGTCGGTACGGTAGTGGATACGACAACCGGTTATGCTGACGGCTTAATTTACAATATCAATACCAACGCCAATTACGAGTTTTCCATCAGCGGTTCGACCAATACCTTGGTGACGGCAATTAATCCGGGTACTTCCGGCGCATTAGCCGGGGTTGACGAGATTGCCGGGATCTGGACCGATGCCTCCGGTGCAGATCATGGTTTTGTCGGTATCTGGAACGGTTCCAGCGTTACCTATCTGAATCAAAATTTGATTCCTGGTGACATTGCCGGCACTAACTCGGTCTATGCCATTACCGGTATCAACGATTCCGGTAAATTGGCCGGCTATTACCAAAACAGTACTTCAAATGTCGTTAATGGCTTTACCGCAACGGCAAATGCCGCAGCAGTGCCGCTACCCGGCGCTGTTTGGTTAATGGGTTCTGCGCTGGTCGGTATTGGCTTTAGCCGCCGTCGTCAGGCATAAGCGTATATCCTGCTGGCACGCATCTGGCAAGGATTAACGAAAATTTATTCGTTAATCCTTGGTATTGAATGATGTGTGTTTTGCCGATAACAGCCTCGTGAGGAATGGATGCGCCGTGCGTTGGTTGGCACATATATGGACTTCTCCCCAATTGCAAGACAAATTATGCCAAAAAAATGATTTCAACAGAGATCAAGATTGCCGCCATATATTCGGTTTCTATTAGAGGTTGATTAATTTAACCTCAGAACCA